>ERZ1643246.2936-NODE-2936-length-15383-cov-9.720446_pt1 | contig 15383 bp, 17 predicted proteins | sample MGYA00579265_ERZ1643246 | MGnify/ENA primary metagenome ERZ1643246 (study PRJEB29033, sample SAMEA4952261) | chicken gut metagenome | biome: Broiler Chicken; feature: Gastrointestinal Tract; material: Caecum | place: Ireland | collected 2018 | study: Broiler... | reverse complement strand
AAAAAAAATAGACCGCTTTCGCGGTCTAAAAAGATTCTGAATTTGTCAAAAACATAAAGTGAATTCTCTGCGGTCTCATATTGCTTCTCCATTTCTATAAAAAACGATAGCACAAATTCGATTTTTTGTAAAGTTCTAAGAAACTTTTTTCGGCATATATTTTATTGATTCAGGAACTGGAAAGAGGTAATCATGTCCAGGTATCAACGTTTTGTGGCGTATGTATATGAATATCAGAGAGAAAAAAAGGGAAAGAACAGAGGTTTTGTGCGTGTGGAAAATAAGGAAGGAGTCTGCAGTTTCCGAATCCAACTTCAGTCGCCAGGACTGATTGGTCAGATTCCCTGTAGAATCTATGGTTTTCTGCGAAAAGAAGAGTGGATGGAAGGGATATTTCTGGGCGAATGCATGACCAGGAGAGACGGGATTCAATGTGAGATGGAAGTGAAAGATGGAGAAATGGGGGAGAGCCATAGGAAACTGGATGAATTTGGAGGTATGATTTTCCTGACTGAGGGCGGAGGCTTCTATGGCACAGAATGGGATGATCAGGGGATTGCCCCAGAGCAGTTTCGGGAAGAGAAAATTTCAGATATCCCAGAACTGCCAAAAGCGGAGATGACAGAGATGTCAGATGCGGCGATTCTGAAAAAGATTCCCGAGCCTGACGACTGGGAGAAAGACGAAGAAGACATGGAAAATGGAGAGACAGCTGAGAAAGTTCAGGTGGCAAATACTGTGGCCGCGGAGGCGGAACAAGATACGTTTCACCCCTTTGGAGATGGTGAGATTGTAGACTGTAAGAAAATTGATCTGCAGGAAATTTCGTTTTTGAACCGCCGGGACTGGACACTTCGAAATAATCGTTTTCTGTTATATGGATACTATCATTTCGGATATCTGCTGATCGGAAGACTTCGGGGAAGGCAGCAGTATGTACTTGGGGTGCCGGGAATGTATGACCAGCAGGAACGGTTCATGGCCAATATGTTCGGATTTACTCATTTTAAATTCAGTTCTCTTGTGGAACTGCCGGACGGCAAGGGGGGATACTGGTATCGCCTAATCAATCCCCCGAATTTCGACCAGAGAAATCGTTGACAGAAGAATTTCCCGGAAATGTTCCAGTTCTCTCCGGGTGTAACTGGAAAAACCTGGATGGATCACATCCTCGGAGTCCCGGTATGCCTGGAGATAGTAAGCTTTTGCACCGGAGAGCCATTGGCGGATAGAATAAAAATCCGCTTCTGTGTGCAGTTCTCTGACGACTGTGGTGCGAAATTCATACTCGATCGGGCAATCCATGAGAAAACGTACCGATTCACAGATTGCGTCCAGATCCAGATGTGCAGTCTGACACACAAGAGAATAGGACTCTTTGGATGATTTGATATCCATAGCAATTTTATCCACCAGATGTGCCTGAACGGCATCTTTTAAGAACTGCGGACGGGAACCGTTGGTATCCAGTTTAATTTCATAGCCGAGTTGTTTTATTTGATCCAGAAAATCCGGAAGATCATTTTGCAAGGTGGGTTCTCCGCCGGTGATACAGACACCGTCCAGAATCCCCTTTCTTTTTTTGAGAAAACGAAGAACTTCTTCCTGAGAGAGCTCTGGCTGCTGTCCGGCGTGCAGGACAAGGGAACTGTTCTGGCAGAAGGGACAGCGAAAATTACACCCCGCCAGAAAGACGGTTGCGGCTACTTTGCCGGGATAATCCAAAAGGGTTGTTTTGTTTAATCCACAGATTTTCATGGCAAACCTCCGTACGACAGAATAATCTTTTTTTATTTTAGGCTTTCTGATTTGATTTTGCAAGAAGAATCCCCTATAATGGCTTCGGGAGGAAGAAAAATTGAAGGAACAGGAAAAATATATGAGAGAGGCAATCCGCCAGGCGAAGAAAGCCTGGGCATTGGAGGAAGTGCCCATCGGATGTGTGATTGTATATGAAGGGAAAATTATTGCGAGAGGTTATAACCGCCGTAACACAGATAAGAATACATTGTCCCATGCGGAACTGAACGCCATCAGAAAGGCAAGCAAGAAGCTGGGGGACTGGCGTCTGGAAGGGTGCACCATGTATGTTACGCTGGAGCCGTGCCAAATGTGTGCGGGGGCGATCGTACAGGCACGGATTGATGAGGTGGTGATCGGAAGCATGAATCCGAAAGCTGGGTGTGCCGGATCGGTTCTGAATCTTTTGGATGTTCCAAAGTTTAACCATCAGGTGAAGATTACCCAGGGGATATTGCAAGAAGAGTGTTCTTCACTGCTGACGGATTTCTTCCGGGAACTTCGGAGAAAGAAAAAAGAGCAAAAAAAAGACACCCCATCGGATGTCTGAAAATTCTCTTTTTGCGCGCCGCACCTTGACAGGCTTTCATAGACGTTACCTCTACAGTTAACTCGGCCCAGGCACCCTCACGGCACACAAGTGATTCTGCTTAGTGCTGCTTCATTCCTGATCTGACACGGTTCACAGAGACCTGTTGCGTAAGACCCAAGCGTCAACGCCACTTATAAAGGGCAGCTCCACAAAAGACAAGCCGCAGATTGGCATCACCCCTGCTGTAGCGGATTGCAGGTACAGGGCACCGCTATCTCCCCGGCTGCGCAGTTCAAATTATATAAGGATTTTGAAAATTTGTCAATGTGTATTGTGGAGAAAACGGAAATATTATATAATAAGAAGAAAATTAAATACCGAAAAGAAAAGAAAAAGGTGGGATGCAGTATGATGAAACGAATTGGAATGTTGACCAGCGGCGGTGACTGTCAGGCGCTGAACGCTACCATGAGAGGTGTCGTAAAAGGATTGACGAATTCTCTGGATGAACTTGAGATTTATGGATTTGATGATGGATACAAAGGTCTGATTTATGGTAAGTATCGAATGCTGACTTCAAAGGATTTCTCAGGTATTTTGACACAGGGAGGAACAATCCTTGGAACTTCCAGACAGCCATTTAAGCTGATGCGTGTCCCTGATGAAAAGGGAATTGACAAGGTCGAGGCGATGAAACATACCTATTATAAACTGTGCCTGGACTGCCTGATTATTCTGGGCGGAAACGGAACACAGAAGACAGCCAATCTCCTTCGGGAAGAGGGACTGAACATTATTCATCTTCCGAAGACGATTGACAACGATATCTATGGAACCGATATGACCTTTGGCTTCCAGAGCGCAGTGGACATTGCGACAAATGCCATTGACTGTATTCATACAACTGCAGCATCTCACGGGCGTGTATTTATCGTGGAGGTTATGGGACATAAAGTCGGAAGTCTGACACTTCACGCAGGAATTGCAGGAGGTGCGGATATCATTCTGATTCCTGAAATTCCATACGATATCAAGAAAGTAATCGCGGCAATTGACCGCCGTACCAAACAGGGAAAACGTTTTACCATTCTGGCTGTGGCGGAAGGAGCAATTTCAAAAGAAGACGCGAAACTTTCCAAGAAGAAATACAAAGAAAAACTGGCTGCCAGAGCGAAGAAATATCCGTCTGTTTCCTATGAAATTGCGGACCGCATTTCCAAAGAGACTGGAAACGAAGTGCGTATCACGGTTCCCGGACATACACAGAGAGGAGGAACTCCCTGCGCATATGACCGTGTGCTGTCCACCAGAATCGGCGCAGGTGCGGCAGAGGCAATTATCGATGAGGAATATGGCGTTATGATCGGAATTGTAAATGGGAAGATCAAGAGAATTCCGCTGGCTGAGTGTGCAGGAAAACTCAAGATGGTATCTCCGAAAGATCAGACAGTGAAGGCAGCAAAGCAAATCGGCATCAGTTTTGGTGACTAAGAGAAGATAGGAGTAATTCCATGAGCTATACCGCTCTATATCGTAAGTTCCGGCCGGATAATTTTTCAGACGTCAAGGGCCAGGAACATATTGTGACAACATTGATCAATCAGATAAAAGCAAATCGGATCGGACATGCTTACCTGTTCTGCGGAACCCGTGGAACAGGTAAGACAACGGTAGCCAAGATCTTGGCAAAAGCGGTGAACTGTGAGCATCCGATTGATGGGAATCCCTGCAATGAATGCGAGACGTGCAGGGCAATTCAGGCGGGGACTTCCATGAATGTGATTGAGATTGACGCAGCGTCCAACAACGGTGTGGACAATATCCGGGAAATCCGGGAAGAGGTGGCTTACCGCCCAACACAAGGCAGGTATAAAGTATACATTATTGATGAGGTTCATATGTTATCAACGGGTGCATTCAATGCACTGCTGAAGACATTGGAGGAACCTCCTTCTTATGTTATCTTCATTTTGGCCACAACAGAGGCTCACAAGATTCCTATAACGATTCTCTCCAGATGCCAACGGTATGATTTTCACAGAATTTCCATTGAGACAATCACAGCACGTCTTTTGGAGTTAATGGAGAAAGAGCAGGTACAGGTGCAGGAGAAGGCACTTCGTTATGTGGCAAAAGCGGCAGACGGTTCCATGAGAGATGCGCTCAGCCTTCTGGATCAGTGTATAGCCTTTTACCTGGGCCAGGAACTTACTTATGACAAGGTCCTGGATGTGCTGGGAGCTGTGGATACGGAAGTTTTCAGCAGACTGCTTCGCCAGGTTCTGGATGGAAATGTGACTCAGGCAATTCACATTTTGGAAGATCTGGTCATTCAGGGAAGAGAGCTGGGACAGTTTGTGGCGGATTTCACCTGGTATATGAGAAATCTGCTGTTGGTAAAGACTTCAGAGAACGCAGAAGAAGTAATCGATGTCTCGTCAGAGAATTTAAAACAGCTTGAAGAAGAGAGTCAGATGATAGAAGTGGAGACTCTGATGAGATATATACGGGTTTTCTCGGAACTTTCCAATCAGATGCGCTATGCGACTCAGAAAAGAGTGCTGGTGGAGATCGGACTGATCAAACTGTGCAGACCAGCTATGGAGACTAATCTGGATTCGGTTCTGGACCGCATCAGAATCCTGGAGAAGAGAATAGATGAAAGACCTGTAGTTCAGCAGGTGTTTGTGCAGCAGGACGCACAGCAGACAGAGGAGCCCAGGGAAGAGAAGAAAGCGGCCGTGGCGACACCGGATGACTTGAAGAAAGTCATGTCGGGATGGAACAGTATTATTGCGCAGACTACAGGAGTCTTTAAGCAGATGCTGCGCAAGGCAAAGCCAAAATATGACGGTGAGACCGGAGATCTTATTTTGTATGTAGAGTTCCAGGATTTTCTTGCGCAGCCGTATACGGAGAATCCAGAGTATACCCAGGAGCTGGAAAATATTATAGAAGAGCGCACAGGCAAGAGGATTCCGGTTAAGATGTATATGGGAAATGAACAAAATCACCGTGGATTGGTGGATCTGACTGTAGACCAGGCAATCCGTCAGAACATCAATATGGATGTGGTGATAGAAGCGGATCCGGAAACGGATTCGGAAGAATAAATGAGACAATAGGAGGAAAAGAATTATGGCAAGACGTGGAGGATTTCCCGGAGGAATGGGAATGCCCGGAAATATGAACAATCTGATGAAACAGGCACAGAAAATGCAAAAGCAGATGGAGGAGAGCCAGAAGGCTCTGGAGGAGAAAGAATACACTGCCTCTGCCGGCGGCGGTGCAGTGGAAGTGACCGTCAGCGGTAAAAAAGAAGTGACAAAGGTGAAACTTACAGAAGAAGTGGTGGATCCGGATGATGTGGAGATGCTGGAGGATCTGATCATGGCAGCGACAAATGAGGCGCTGCGTAAAATGGAGGAAGATTCCAGCGCGGTGATGGCGAAACTGACAGGTGGATTGGGAAATCTGCCGTTTTAGATAGACAGGCAAAATCATAATCAGGCGAGGAGAATTTAGTTGGATTATTATAGTAGTTATATCAGCCGTTTGATTGAACAGCTGGGCAGTCTTCCGGGAATCGGGAGCAAGTCGGCTCAGCGTCTGGCCTTTCATATTATGAATATGCCTAAGGAACAGGTGGATCAGTTGGTCCAGGCGATCCGAAGTGCAAAAGAAAATGTACAGTATTGTAAGTGTTGTTTTACCCTGACGGATCAGGAGCTGTGTCCGATCTGCAGTAATCCCAAGAGGGATCACTCGACGATCATGGTTGTGGAGAATACCAGAGATCTGGCAGCTTATGAGAAAACGGGAAAATATGAGGGAGTTTATCATGTCCTTCATGGAGCGATTTCTCCGATGCTGGGAATCGGACCGGATGACATCCGGCTGAAGGAACTGATGCTGAGACTGCAGTCGGAGGATGTGAAAGAAGTCATTGTGGCAACCAATTCCAGTCTGGAGGGGGAGACAACAGCCATGTATATCAGTAAGCTGATTAAGCCCAGTGGAATCAAGGTGAGCAGGATTGCCAGCGGTGTTCCTGTGGGCGGTGATCTGGAATACATTGATGAGGTAACACTTCTCAGAGCTTTGGAAGGAAGAGTGGAACTTTAAAAAGCATGAAGAAAAAAGTGACTTCTGTGGATGTGGCGAAGGCGGCAGGCGTGTCGCAGGCAGCTGTGTCCATGATTTTGAATAAGAAATATAATGTGTCATTTTCAAAGGAAACCATAGAGCGGGTGGAGGAAGCCGCAAAAGCTTTGGGGTATCAGTCGCCCCACAGAAGAAATCAGAAGATTTCACGCTCGGAAAAGTTGATCGTTGTCTTTTGCCCTACATTGACCAGTCCCTATTATGTCATGCTAATTCAGGGAATTGAGAGTGCGGCCAAAAGTCAGGATTACGGGATTTTTATCTGCAACACACAGCGGGATCCACGTCAGGAGGAGAGGTATCTGCAGCTGGTGCGGACTATACATCCCCAGGGAATTATCTATGCCTGCAATCCGAGTCCGGAATTTCAGGAAGAGGTACAGCAGCTTTCCTGGAAAATTCCGCTGGTTGTAATCAGCAACAAAGAAAAGACGACGACAATGAATGCGATCAATCAGGACAACACGGTTGTAGGGCGGTTGATGGCAAGGCATCTGCTGGATCTGGGGCATAAAGATGTGGCCTTCATCTCGCCGCCGCTGACCAGGAGGCAGTGGCAGAGAACCAAAAGAGTGGAAGGGTTTGTGGCGGAATTTGAGAAAGCGGGGCTGAGAGACCGTGTGATGATCCGTTCTGCGGATCCGGCAGCGGATGCAGTCATTCCCCGAATGGATTCCGAGTACACGATGGGATATCAGCTGACGAAAGCTCTTCTTGGGGAAGGCAGAACTTTTACTGCGATAGCCGGACAAAATGACATGATGGCCTTCGGAGCTATCGACGCTCTGCAGGAAGAGAAGAAAAAAGTGCCGGCAGACGTGTCTGTGATCGGGTGCGATAATATTTTTTATTCAGGGATTCACAGGATGGCGCTGACAACGATAGAACATTTTGTAGTCTCAAAGGGAAGAGACGCAGGGGAGATTGTACTCAGAAAGATTATTTCCGCTGAAAATGGATACAGAGAGCTTCAGCCGACCAGCCTGTACAATGTGGAGTATCAGCCCAAGCTTATTGTGCGGAAGACAACAGGATATGCAAAAGTGCAGAAACAGCAAAAGAAAAAATAATTAAATTTGTTTCATAAATTTATTAGTAATAATTTGTGATTGATTCAGTGGAAAAACTGGCAGAAGAAGGAAAAAAAGAAACAAAGCCGGGGGATATACTAATAAAAATCAAAATTATTAATAAAATAAATTATTAATAATTTTGACTGAGCTTGATCTTCCCGACAGGCATGCTATAATCAGGATATCAGTAAACTTTAGACAGATCCAGGGAGGTAGCGAAATGAGATTTTTTATTGATACTGCAAAAGTAGAGGATATCAGAAAAGCCAATGATATGGGAATTATCTGCGGAGTTACAACGAATCCATCTTTGATTGCGAAAGAGGGGCGGGATTTTAACGAAGTTATCAAAGAGATTGCATCCATCGTAGACGGGCCGATCAGCGGAGAAGTGAAGGCCACTACCACGGATGCGGAAGGAATGATTGCGGAGGGGCGCGAGATTGCGGCGATTCACCCCAACATGGTTGTGAAGATTCCCATGACTGCGGAAGGTTTAAAAGCAGTGAAGGTGCTTGCCTCAGAAGGTATTAAGACGAATGTGACTTTGATCTTCACGGCAAATCAGGCATTGCTGGCTGCGAGAGCAGGCGCCACTTATGTATCACCATTTCTGGGAAGACTGGACGATATTTCCGTGGATGGAGTGGAACTGGTGCGTGAAATCGCGGAGATTTTCGCGGTTGCTGATATCCCGACGGAAATCATTGCGGCGAGTGTACGCCATCCAATGCATGTGACGGCGTGTGCGCAGGCCGGAGCAGATATTGCGACAGTACCTTATAAAGTATTGGAGCAGATGATCAATCATCCTCTGACTACAGCTGGAATTGAGAAATTTAAACAGGACTATCTGGCTGTTTTTGGCGACAAATAAGAAAGGTGGAAAAAAACATGAACACACTGGAACTTCAGAAAATTGCCAACGAAGTTCGCAAAGATATTGTGACAGCGGTACATGCGGCAAAGGCCGGCCATCCGGGCGGTTCTCTGTCGGCAGCAGATGTTTTTACATATCTGTATTTTGAGGAAATGAATATCGACCCGAAAGATCCGAAAAAACCGGATAGAGACCGCTTTGTTCTCTCAAAGGGGCATACGGCTCCGGGACTTTATTCGGCATTGGCTGAACGAGGATATTTTCCAAAGGAAGACCTGTTGACCCTGCGTCATCTCGGCTCATATCTTCAGGGGCATCCGGATATGAAACATATCCCGGGAGTGGACATGTCCAGTGGCTCTCTGGGACAGGGAATTTCAGCAGCCGTAGGAATGGCGATTTCCGCTAAAATGAGCAATGATAGCTACAGAGTCTATACCCTTTTAGGAGATGGAGAGATTCAGGAAGGCCAGGTGTGGGAGGCTGCCATGATGGCGGGACACCGCAAACTGGACAACCTTGTTGTGATTGTAGATAATAATGGACTGCAGATTGATGGCGACATTGAGCAGGTATGTTCTCCTTATCCGATTGATAAGAAATTCGAAGCATTTAATTTCCATGTAATCAATGTGGCAGATGGAAATGATATGGAGCAGCTCCGCGCTGCATTTGCCGAGGCAAGACAGACTAAGGGAATGCCGACAGCGATTATTATGAAGACGGTGAAAGGCAAGGGTGTATCTTTCATGGAGAATCAGGCGTCCTGGCACGGAACAGCGCCGAACGACGAGCAGTATGCAGTGGCAATGGCAGATTTAGAGAAGGCAGGTGAAGCGTTATGTCAGAAGTAAAGAAAATTGCGACAAGAGAGAGCTACGGGAATGCTCTGGTGGAATTGGGAAAAGAACATGAGGATCTGGTAGTTCTTGATGCTGACTTAGCGGCAGCCACCAAGACAGGTATTTTTAAAAAAGCTTTTCCGGAGCGTCACATTGACTGTGGTATCGCAGAGTGTAATATGGCCGGTATCGGCGCAGGTCTGGCTGCAACGGGAAAAGTTCCGTTTATCAGCACTTTTGCCATGTTTGCTGCAGGACGTGCTTATGAGCAGATTCGCAATTCCATTGGCTATCCGAAATTAAATGTAAAAATCGGAGCCACTCATGGAGGAATTTCCGTGGGTGAAGATGGGGCAACACATCAGTGTAACGAGGATTTTGCCCTGATGCGAACCATTCCGGGAATGGTCGTTGTATGCCCCTCGGATGATGTGGAGGCAAGAGCAGCTGTGAAGGCAGCTTATGAACATCAGGGACCAGTCTATCTGCGCTTTGGGCGTCTGGCGGTTCCCGTGATTAACGATAAGCCGGATTATAAATTTGAATTGGGCAAAGGAATTGTGTTGAGGGAAGGAAAAGATCTGACGATTGTTGCGACAGGTCTGTGTGTCGCTCCTTCTCTTGAGGCGGCCGAAAAGCTGGCAGAAGAAGGGGTTGATGCGAAGGTAATTAATATTCACACCATCAAACCTTTGGACGAAGAGCTGATTGTGAAGGCTGCGAAGGAGACCGGAAAAGTGGTTACAGTGGAAGAACATTCCATCATCGGAGGTCTGGGCGGCGCTGTGTGCGAATGCCTCAGTGAGAAGGCGCCGGTTCCGGTGAAACGAATCGGTATCCGTGATGTGTATGGAGAGTCCGGCCCGGCTGTGCAGCTGTTGGAGAAATATGAGCTGGATGCGGAAGGAATTTATAAACAGATAAAAGAGTTCATCTAAATGGATGAGGCCCGTGTGAGACGGTTATGCGCAAAGAGCATAGTCTTACCGGGCCTTTTTTCTCTTTTTCAGAATTGTTTTGGCGTTTTTTACTCGCAGGTGAGAGCGGCATAGGAGTTGGAGTGGCAGAAGGCGAGGAGGATTCCCTGTGTGATGGAATCCCCCAGAGTGATTACCTGCGACAGACGTGTGGTCTGCAGAGTCATTTGTTCGAAAAAGCCGGAAGTATTGACGATACCAGTGATATAGATATCACCCACGGCGGGAAGTTCCTTTTGTACACCGGATCCCGGATAGAGGGCACCGTTTCCGATGGAAATGTATCCGAGATGTTTTTTGGTTCCCAGGGAAGCGTCCACGGCGATGAGCAGCGCACGGGGATGCCGGCGGTGAATAACCTGGATCGCATGAGACAGATTCAGAGCGTGAACCGGGTGATGTATTGTTCCGTAGATGGTCAGACCTTCTAGTGGGTGGCAGGAGAGCTGATGCCCTACATAAGGGCCGAGGCAGTCGCCGGTGATTCGGTCGCTGCCGATGCACAGAAGGACGATTTCCTGCCAGTCTGGCTGATGTCTGGAGATACATTGGAGGAGGCTTTGCGCGATTTCTCTGGGAGCGCTTTTCTTTTTGCCATTGACATAAAAAGCCATAATTGTATTCTGCCTTTCCTGCAGTACAGCCGATAAGCTGGACTCAATGAGTTTCTTTGATTCATCTTATCCAGAATTCCGAAAAATATACCATACAGGCATTCGAATGATGATTGCGGAATCTGTCGCTAAATAATTGAAACCGGATCTTATATTTTGCTAAAATTTTTATGGACACTGTGCTATCCTAACCCCGAAGGGGTGATGATTAAATGATTGAAGTCATTTATAAGGAGGACAAAAGTAAGGCCCAGGGAAACGAGCAGTTTTTCCATATTCCGAAAAACATAAGACAGATTGGCTTGATTAGCGAAGAACACAAGATTTATATTGAGGACTATGCTTACACATTTTTGGGGAGAATTGCATCGGAACGGCCTATGAAGGGGAAGCTGGCGGTGCTCCTGGGACAGTCAAACTGGTCGGAAGGCACATCTTACATTTTTGTGCGGTGCGCTTTGCAGGTGCAGGAGGAAGTCTCACCGGAACACATTTCGTTTACCGATGAGATCTGGCTGAAAATTAATGAACAGATAGAAGAATTTTTTCAGGGACAGGAAATTGTAGGATGGTTTTTCAGCGCACCAGAGATTGCCATGGAAGTGACAGATATCATTTACCGAACACATATGAACTCCTTCGGGGGAAATGATAAAGTACTATTTTTGATGGAGCCTCAGGAGAGAGAAGAGGCTTTTTTTCGATACGAGAACGGGCGGATGGCAAGGCAGATGGGATATTATATTTATTATGAGAAGAATCCTATGATGCAGGAATATATGATTGCCATGAATCAGGAGGGACCGCCAAAGGACAGCGAGAGCGTGGCGGATGATGCTGTTGTGAGTTTCCGCAGAAAGATACAGCAAAAGCAGGAAAAACAAAAGGAAGGATCGAGAAAGATGTCGGCGGTTATGTATGCGGCCAGTGCCTGTGTTGCTCTTGCAGTTCTGGCAGTGGGTATCAATTTCATTAACCGTTATGATAAAATGCAGCAGATGGCGGAACAGGCCGAGGAGACATTTGCCTATCCGACGCAGGAAGCGAAGTCAGAGAAAAGCGAGGGGCAAAAAGAGAGTGAAGAAGAGAGCGGTCAGGAAGACAGCGTGACAATTCTTCAGAAAGAATCGGATGACGAGAAGGAAACGTCGCAGCAGACAGAGCCCACGCCGACTCAGAAAAAGGAGGAGCAGGTCCAAGAAGAGGAGGAGACGGATCAGGAGGAAGAGGCTAAGACAACGGGAAGTGATGCCTATGAGAGCTATGTGATACGTCCGGGGGACACGCTTTTTAAAATCAGCATCCAAAGATATGGCGATATGAGCGAGATTGAAGAGATTTGTCGGTTGAATGGGATTTCAGAAGATGATATTATATATCCGGGACAAACAATTTTACTCCCACAGTAAGGTGTGCTATAATAAACAAACAGCATTGAGTCTTGAAAAAACAGAGGTAAAAAATATTTATGAGTGAGACACCGAAGAAAACAGAGAACAAAATAATAAGAAAGCAAGTGATTCCGGTGACCGTCTCGAAAAGTCCTGAGAATGATGAGTACAGAAAAAAACTGGCATCCCACAAAAAGAAAAACCTCATTCGAACTCTGGTTTTTCTGTTGATCATCGTGGCGATTGCGGCAGCGGTGGTGATTTTTATACAGAGACGGACCTATCACAATTACAAAGTGCTCAGCAGCTCTGAGCAGGAAGATACTTCTTCCACAAAATACATTGAGCTGGGCAATAACATTTTGAGATATCGGGGAGATGGGGCAACTCTGGTTGATAAGGAGCAGCAGAAGCTCTGGGAAATTGATTATGAGATGCAAAATCCTATTGTAGATGTCTGTGACGGGACTGCGGTGATTGCTGACCAGGAAGGAACTTCCATGGTAATTGTGAACGAGGGTGGTCAGACAGGAAGTGTGACAGCCTCCTATAACATTGTGAAAGTCCGAGTGGCGAGTCAGGGTGTGGTAGCAGCGATCCTGGATGGCGGAGAAGATACTTGGATCAATTTTTACGCCACAGACGGCAGTATGATTGCAGAGAATCAGACAAGGGTGGATGATCCGGGATACCCGTTGGATTTGGCTGTATCGACAGACGGGAATCTGATCATGGTGGCATATCAGTTTGTGGAGGGCGGCCAGACAAAAAGTTATGTGGCTTTCTACAATTTCGGAACGGTTGGCCAGAATCAGGTGGACAACATTGTGAGCGGCTATACTTACGAAAATGTGGTAGTTCCTCAGGTGGCTTATCTGGACAGCGACACGGCGGTGGCTTTCCGTGATGACGGTTTCAGTATCTATAAAGGACAGCAGATTCCCAAGGAAGAGACTAACATCGAGGTGGAGGAAGAGATTGTCAGTACCTTCTACGACGAGGACAATATTGGTCTGGTGTTCAAAGCAGATGAAGAATCCGAGTATAGGATGGAAGTCTATAGTACAAGCGGACGGAAGAAATTCGAGCGGAACTTCAATATTGCTTACACAAATATCCGAATGAGCAATGGCTATATTGTGATGAACAATGCCTCACAGGTATGTGTAATCACCAATCAGGGAGCACTGCGCTTCAATGGGGTGATTGATGAGGGAGCCATCAATGATTTCTTTAAAGTTGGATATAATCGATACATGCTGATCCTGGATACGGGAATTGAGCTGATTAAATTTAGCTAAACAAAGGAGAAAATTATGACCTGGACTTGGCTGGGAATCTTAGCGGTGCTATTTCTGGCGCTTTCCTGTTTTTCTGCATATAAAAGAGGCTTTATCAAGGAAGTGATCGGGATGTCATTTCTGTTTCTCACGATTTTTCTGGTTTGGGTAATGAATCCTTATGTCAATCAATTTCTGAAAACACAGACATCAGTCTATGAGAGTATTGAGGACGTCTGTCGAAAAGGAATCCAAGAATACACAGGCAGCAATGGTGACAGTCTTGAGCAAGACAGCCAGAACAGTGTGATTGAAAGCCTCCCATTCCCTGATTTCATGAAGGAGGGAATGGCGGAGAATAATACCAGTGAGGTTTACCGGTATTTTAATGCGGATTCATTGGAGGGATATCTGGCGGGATATCTGACGACGGCCATTGTAAATGGAATTAGCTTTGTGCTTTCCTATATAATAGCATCTATAATACTAAGAATCGCTATGTTTGCTCTGGGACTGGTGGGAGAGCTTCCGGGGATACGAATTGTCAATCAGATGGCTGGCCTGCTTCTGGGACTGGTCAAAGGAATTATAGTCATCTGGCTGGCACTTCTGGTGATTACAGTTTTCTGCAGTACAGAGGTCGGAGCGAGTTTACTAAAACAGGTAGAAAGAGATTATTTTTTGAATTTCTTATATGAGAGAGATTTGTTTGTGAAGGTCTTCATGAGTATTTTCTATTCCTGAAGGCGGGATACCTTTTGAAAAACAAATTGACAAAAAAGAAAAATCATGATATTATCGCAAAAATAAGGGAGTAGTCAGCGGCAATGGACGTGACGAAGTCAACATATTGGAGGAGGACTCCTGGCTTTGTATGAAATGACGAGACTTATCTGCAGGTGGAAAAGCGGATAAGTCTCATTTTTTGTGCGGTAAGCGCGGCAAATGTCTGCTCGTGCAAACATTTGCGATCTGGCTGCACCTGAACTTCGAAAGATAAAGGAGAGAAAAAATGGGTATATGGGAATTATTTCTAATTGCAGTGGGACTTTCCATGGATGCGTTTGCGGTTTCTCTGTGTAAGGGGCTTTCTGTGGAGAAAGTCTGTCCAAAGCATGTGGTGACAGCAGGGATATACTTTGGCGGGTTTCAGATGATGATGCCTCTTATCGGTTATATATTAGGGAGCCAGTTTCGGGATTTGATCGCCAATATCGATCATTGGATTGCTTTTTTGCTGCTGGGATTTGTGGGAGCCAATATGATCAAAGAGGCTTTTGAAAAAGAAGAAGGAGAGTTGAATTCTTCTTTTGGTCTGCGGGAGATGCTTCCTCTGGCAGTGGCTACGAGTATAGATGCTTTGGCTGTGGGGGTGACACTGGCATTTCTGAGGGTGAATATTATGTTTTCAGTTTTGTTTATTGGGTGCACAACGTTTGTGTTGTCTGGAATCGGAATCAAATTGGGAAACATATTTGGAAAGAGGTTCAAGTCAAAAGCAGAGATTGCCGGGGGGATTGTTCTGATTCTGATGGGGGTTAAAATTCTTCTGGAGCATCTGGGAATTCTTTTTTGAAATAAATGTAAAAAAATGTAAAAAAACTATTGACGTATGTAAAATGGTGTGATAGTATATAAAAGTTCTCAGCGAGAGATGAGCGAGTCGAGAGTTGAAAAATAAAATAAAAAAAACTCTTGACAAAGCGGATGAAGCTTGGTAAAATAAATAAGCTGTTTCAAAGAGAAGTCGATGAACTAAAAACTTCGAAAAAAAGTTAAAAAAGTTCTTGACAAACGAAAAACAGTTTGGTAAAATAATCAAGCTGACTC
>ERZ1643246.2935-NODE-2935-length-15386-cov-14.420847_pt1 | contig 15386 bp, 10 predicted proteins | sample MGYA00579265_ERZ1643246 | MGnify/ENA primary metagenome ERZ1643246 (study PRJEB29033, sample SAMEA4952261) | chicken gut metagenome | biome: Broiler Chicken; feature: Gastrointestinal Tract; material: Caecum | place: Ireland | collected 2018 | study: Broiler... | reverse complement strand
CTTACGCCTTGTGCTGCTTCGCCCTTTCGCCGATTACCTTTTCGGCAACAGACTTGGGCACTTCGGCATAATGGTCGAACTGCATCGTGAACTGGCCGCGGCCCTGGGTGCGCGAACGAAGGTCGGTCGCATAGCCGAACATTTCGGAAAGGGGAACTTCTGCATCCACTACCTTTGCGCCTGCACGGTCGTCGGTAGATACTATCGTACCGCGGCGGGAGGTTACGTTGCCCATTATATCGCCGAAATAGTCGTCGGGGGTGATTACCTCAACCTTCATTATGGGTTCGAGCAGAACTGCCTTAGCCTTTTCCATACCGTTCTTGAACGCCATAGAGCCGGCAATCTGGAACGCCATTTCGGAGGAGTCTACCTCGTGGTAGCTTCCGTCGTAAACCTGTACTTTGAAGTCAACCACTTCGTACCCTGCAAGGAAGCCGTTCTTGGCCGCGCCCTGAATACCCTTGTCGATTGCGGGGATATATTCCTTGGGAATAGAGCCGCCGACGGTGAGGTCTTCGAACACGTAACCCGAACCGGGTTCGCCGGGAATGAGGTGGATTTTGCAGTGGCCGTACTGACCTTTACCGCCCGACTGCCTCTTGTAAAGGCCTTCGGCGTCAACAGCCTGCTTGAAGGTTTCGCGGTAGGCAACCTGGGGAGCGCCCACGTTTGCCTCTACCTTGAATTCGCGCAGAAGCCTGTCTACGATGATGTCGAGGTGGAGTTCGCCCATGCCTGCGATTATCGTCTGGCCTGTCTCCTGGTCGGTGTAGGTCTTGAAAGTGGGGTCCTCTTCGGCGAGCTTTATGAGCGCCATCGTCATCTTTTCCTGGCCGGCCTTGGTCTTGGGCTCGATGGAGAGCTGGATAACGGGGTCGGAGAAGGTCATCTGTTCGAGAACGATGGGATGAGCTTCGTCGCAGAGCGTGTCGCCCGTAGTGGTGTCTTTGAGGCCGACTATCGCGCAGATATCGCCCGAATAAACGCGGGGAATTTCTGTACGGTTGTTTGCGTGCATCTGAACGAGACGGCCTACGCGCTCCCTCTTACCCTTGGTAGAGTTATATACGTAGGAACCGGACTCCAACACGCCCGAGTATGCTCTGAAATATGCAAGCCTGCCCACGAAGGGGTCGGTTGCAATCTTGAACGCGAGGCCCGAGAAGGGTTCGTCGTCGGCCGTCTTACGCTCTTCCTCTTCGCCCGTCTTGGGGTTGATACCCTTTACGTGGTCAACGTCTACGGGGGAAGGAAGGAAGTCGATAACGGCGTCGAGAAGCATCTGAACGCCCTTGTTCTTATAGGAAGAACCGCAGAGCACGGGGGTGCACTTCATATCGATGGTAGCTTTGCGGAGGCCCTTTCTTATTTCGTCGGGGGTGAGTTCCATAGTTTCGAGGAACTTCTCCATAAGCTCGTCGTCGCCCTCGGCAGCGGCTTCCATAACTTTCATATGAAGCTCTTCCGCCTCAGCCTGCATATCTGCGGGAATTTCGTCTTTGTGGTACTGTTTGCCGTCGTCGGAATCGTAGATTTCGGCATTCATTTCGATGAGGTCGACTATTCCGCGGAAGGTAGCTTCCTTACCGATGGGAAGCTCGATGGGAACGGGGTTGGCAGAGAGCCTCTCCCTCATCATTCTTACGGCGCGCTCGAAGTTTGCGCCGTTGATGTCCATTTTATTTACGTAGGCAATACGGGGCACCTTGTATTTATCTGCCTGGCGCCATACCGTTTCAGACTGGGGCTCAACGCCGCCCTTTGCGCAGAAAGTTGCGATGGCGCCGTCGAGAACGCGGAGCGAACGCTCAACTTCTACGGTGAAGTCAACGTGGCCCGGGGTGTCTATGATGTTGATACGGCATTCGTCAGCCTTGGTCTTGCCGCTGCGCGTCCAGTGGCAGGTGGTTGCGGCGGAAGTGATGGTTATGCCGCGTTCCTGTTCCTGCACCATCCAGTCCATAGTAGCGGTGCCGTCGTGCGTTTCGCCGATTTTATGATTAATGCCCGTATAATACAGTATGCGCTCGGTAGTCGTAGTCTTGCCTGCGTCTATGTGCGCCATTATACCTATATTGCGGGTGTGAAGTAAATCGTATTCTCTTGCCATATGTTACTCCCGTGGCTAAATCAGAATCTGAAATGAGCGAACGCCTTGTTGGCTTCGGCCATCCTGTGCGTGTCTTCCTTCTTCTTTACGGTGCCGCCGGTGTTGTTGAACGCATCCATAAGCTCGCCTGCGAGCTTTGCGCTCATACCCCTTTCGGAGCGCTTCCTGGTGTTGATTACCAGCCAGCGGATTGCAAGCGTCTGCCTTCTTTCAGGCCTGATTTCGATGGGAACCTGATAGTTGGCGCCGCCTACACGCCTTGCCTTTACTTCCAATACGGGCATAATGTTGTTCATTGCCTGATTGAATATATCCATTGCGTCCTGTCCGAGCTTTTCAGACATTATTTTGAACGCGTCGTAAACAATGTTCTGCGCCGTACCCTTGTTGCCGTCGTACATTATCTGGTTGATGAGCTTGGTTACAACCTTGGAATTATACACGGGGTCGGGCAGCACGTCCCTCTTGGGGACGTTACCTCTTCTGGGCATAACTATTCTCCTTTTATTTTATTCTTTTAAGGTTTGACTTTACTGCGCCCGCGGGCGATATAAAGTCTAAATAAGCTATTGCTTGCCGTTTTTGCGGTAGCAAATCTTCTCCGCCCGTTTACCGCAAAATTTTGAGGCACGCGGCGAATACTGCCTACTTTTATCGGTATTAAGGGAAGATATATTCCGAAACAAGTAGGGTAAAATTGTAGCTTTGTATGCTTTATGCGGACAAAGTCCGCGCGAAATTAAGCCTTGGGCTTCTTTGCGCCGTAACGGGAACGTGCCTGCTTGCGCTTTGCCACGCCTGCGGTATCGAGTGCGCCGCGAACGATGTGGTAACGAACGCCGGGAAGGTCTTTAACCCTGCCGCCGCGGATAAGAACGGAAGAGTGCTCTTGAAGGTTGTGGCCTTCGCCGGGAATGTATACGGTACCTTCCTGCTTGTTGGTAAGGCGCACACGGGCAATCTTTCTTATAGCGGAGTTAGGCTTTTTAGGAGTCGTGGTGGTAACCGAAAGGCACACGCCGCGCTTCTGGGGGCAGTTGTCAAGTATGGGTGACTTGGACTTATAGACCTGCTTTTCCCTGCCGTGCTTTATAAGCTGATTGATAGTGGGCATTGTTGTCCTCCTTGTTTTACTCGGCCATAAAAAGGCCTGTGGAATATATCTTTTATCCCCGTCCGTCCCTTAAAGCGAACGTGAAAAAAGGACTTATTTAACACTGTTTTAAGGTCGTTATTAAGCATAACGACCCAAATTAACCATAACAGCAAGAGCTATTTTAACAGAGGCAGGCACGTTTGTCAACCGAATTGAGCAAAATTTATTTAATGAACCAAGTCAAAGTAATCCAAACCAGCCCCCAAAGGCGGCTTTTGCGCGCCTTGTCTCTCATTCGTCGTTGCAATACCGCGGTGAGTATTGCTGCCTCCTCTTCGCATCAATTCATCGCAAAATACGCTCTTTGGGGGTGCATAGCAATTTAAAGCGGGCAGATTGCGGCAGATGCAAGGCAAAGTCCGCAGGACGTGCCGAGTGGCACATTCAAGGACTTTAACACAGCAGATGTTGCGATATTGCCCGCTTTAAATCAGGTTCGGTTTATTTTGATTTGGTTATGCCCGCAGACGGATATATACTACATATAGTATTGCGCACGCGCGCGCAAGGGCAAAGCGGCGCAATTTTGACATAGAGTTACCGTTTCGCGCACGCCTTTTTTACAAAAATTCCGCTATATCCCCTTGCGGTTTTACCCTGCCTGTGCTATACTTATCTTGCTACACAATTCCATATTTTTTGAACGTGATACAAGGCGGCATTTCGTATCTCTGTTTCCTTATGAGTGAAGGTTTGTGTAGCAACAATCGGAGATACTTATGCAGGGCGTGTCTTCGGTTGAAGGCGCGCTTTTTTTGCGCCTGAAAAATGCCCTGTGAAAAAATTTTTGGAGGAATTAAAATGAGAAAAAAGTTACTCGTTTTTCTGCTCGCCGTTATAGCGGTGGTGTGTTTTGCTTTTGCGCTGACCGCCTGCAACAACGACGGAAATGACGGCAATCAGAGTTCGGAACAAGAGGGCGAACAGGAAGAACAAGGCGGACAGGATACGCCTGCTCCAAATGAACATACCTATTCTGAAGCTTGGTCTTGTGACGTCACCCATCACTGGCACGCTGCCACGTGCGAACATACGGAAGAAATTTCTGACTATGCCGAGCACACGATTGAAAACGGCGTGTGCACAGTGTGCAATTTTATTTCTGAAGGTACTGAGGGACTTGTATATAAACTTTCACTGGACGAAACATATTACACGGTAACAAGAATCGGCACGGCGACTGAAACAGATATTGTTATTCCCTCGGGTTACAACGGATTACCGGTTAAAGAAATTGGCGGTATGTCATTCTGGAATCGCAATTCTTTTACAAGTTTAAATATTGGTAACGGCGTGACGAGCATTGGCATTAGCGCATTCAACGGTTGCAACGGACTAACGAATGTAAACATACCCGACAGTGTAACAAATATTTATGATTCGGCATTCCGAGATTGCAACGGACTGACGAATGTAACCATTGGAAAAGGAGTAACAAGTCTTGGCCATTCTGCGTTTGAAGGTTGCAGTTCACTGACGAGCTTTACCATTCCCGACAGCGTGACAAGCATTGGCGATTCTGCATTTTTAGGTTGCAGCGCACTGACGAGCATCACTATACCTGACAGCGTGACTAGCATTGGCGGTTATGCGTTCGAGGATTGTAGTGGAATAACAAACGCAATCATTGGAAACGGCATAAAGACCATTACATGGAATATGTTCTATGGTTGCAGTTCACTGACGAGCATAACAATACCCGACAGTATAACAACCATTGGCAATTCTGCGTTTAAAGATTGCAGCTCACTTACGAGCTTTACCATTCCCGACAGCGTGACAGACATTGGCATTGCGGCGTTCAAAGGTTGCAGCTCACTGACAAATATCACCATACCAAACAACGTAACGACGCTTTGGGGTAACGCATTCGAAGGTTGTAGTGGACTGAAGAGCATTTCAATCGGAAATGGCTTAACTGGTATTAACCTTTCTATGTTCGAAGGTTGCAGCTCACTGACAAGTATTACCATTCCCAACAGTGTGGAATATATTTCCGATTCGGCGTTCAAAGATTGCATCTCACTGACAAATATCACCATATCAGACAGCACGATAAGCATTAACGAAAATGCATTTGATGGCTGCAACGGAATAACAAACGCGACAATCCCTACAACCGCAATTAAATATATTCCAAAAACAAATTTGCAGACCGTAGTTATTACGAGCGGTTCAAGTATCAACAGTTCTGCGTTCAGTGGCTGTAGCAACCTAACAAATGTTACAATCGGAGATAGTGTGAAGAGCATTAGCGATTATGCGTTCCGCGGTTGCAGCGCTCTTACGAGTATTATCATTCCCGACAACGTAAACAGGATTGGATGGTATGCGTTCGAAGATTGCAGTGGGCTAGAAATAGTATACTATAAAGGTACGGCGGAAAAATGGGAAGATATTTCTATCGATACTTATAATAACTATCTTAAAAACGCAACACGATACTATTACAGCGAAACGCGGCCGACGGGCGAGGGTAACTTCTGGCACTACGATACCGACGGAGTGACACCCGTTGCGTGGTGATTTTGCGGTGGGTTCCCCTTGGGAAACCACAAACCGAGCGGCAGCGAGTGGAGAAATCTCAATAAAAATGAACCATTATAAAAAGAGATTTCTCCATTCCGCCTTTCGGCTCCAGTCGAAATGACAGGGGGTGGGTGTTAGGACTTCGGTAAGAATGACATAGAATAAATATGTCGCTACGGGCGGAATTACAAAGGATAAAATAAAAAGATGCCGTGCACAGCTGTGCACGGCATCTTTTTGCCTTATATAACGAAGCTAACGACTTATTTTTTAATAAATAACGTGCGCAAGGCGTTAAAACAAAACCACGCCGCAGCAAAATGCCCGTAATAACTTTGGAGAAGCAAGCAAGACAAGGCGCGTGCGGAAGGTTTGAGAGAGCTTACTTAAACGTAAGTGACCGAAAACACCCGCAAACGCAACACAGTATTGCGCCGCTTATACAAAGTTTGGCGGTGTAAATAAGGCGTTGAACTTAGTCCACTCCCATTATTTCCTGTATAAACTCCTCATAATCCTCCCTCCCCGCCTTGATGAAGTCGATGGCGGCGTAAGGGTGAACGTTGTACATTCCCGTAAGAAGGTATGCGGTGTCGTAACCCCACTTCACTTCCTTTGAAAGGGGGTTCATATACTCGCGGATGAACTTCAACACGGGCTCCATTTTGTATTTGGGGTTTTTGAGAAAACCGAGAAGAGCTTCGGTAAAGCAGTTGCCCGCGCCGCGGCCCATTCCGCACACGGTGCCGTCGAGGTAGTTTACGCCCTTGGCGCACGCTTCGATAGTGTTGGCGAATGCAAGTTGCTGGTTGTTGTGCGCGTGTATGCCCACCTGCTTGCCGTATTTTGCGGCTACTTCCAGATATGTATCGCATATGGGGCGAATCTGCTCGGGATAGAGCGCGCCGTAGCTGTCTACTATCACCATTATGTCGGCGGGGGACTGGCCTATAATCTCCAAAGCCTGCTTTAAGCTGCTCTCCTGAGTCTTTGAAATGGCCATCACGTTGCAGCTCGTCTTATAACCCATCTTGGCGCAGTACTCTATCATCTCTATCGCGGAGGGTATCTGGTGCACGTAGGTAGCTATGCGGTACATATCGATTACCGATTCCTTTTTGGGAATGACCTCCTCTTTGAGGTCAACCCTGCCCACGTCGGACATTACGCTGATGAGCATATCGCTCTTGTTTTCGCCGACTATGGCGCGGATATCCTTTTCGTCGCAGAACTTCCACTTGCCGAACTTCGTGGTATCGAACATCTTTTTCGACACCTTATAGCCGAACTCCATTATGTCTACGCCCGCGGCGATATTGGCCTGATAGAGCGCCTTTACGAAGTCGTCTTTGAAGTAGAACGAATTGACTATTCCTCCGTCGCGGAGGGTGGCATCGAGTATTTTAACGCCCTTGCGGAACGATTGAAGATTTCCTACGTTTTCCATAAAAAAATTCTCCTCACGAAATTGTCGCGCGGGCCGCGCGATAAAGCGCGGGCTGCACGGCGATTAAGTATTGTTTTGCGAAATTATTGTTTATTATAGCACGGCGGCGGACGACCTGTCAACCGCTTTATTATGATAAAGCAAAAGCAGGCCATTTCCGAGCGGCGGTCGCCCCCCCGATTGTCATTTCGACTGAGCGGAGCGAACGGAGAAATCCCTTGCCCGTTGGTTCGTTTTTTTGAGATTTCTCCACGCGGGCTGCGCCCTTGGTCGTAAGGAGCCGTAGGCGACGGAATAGCGATTGTTCGCTGTCAAGCGCAATCGCGTCAATGACGTTGAGAAAAATAATTTGAGATTTCTCCGCTTCACTCACTTCGTTCGTTTCGGTCGAAACGACAGAGCGAGAGCAAGTTTGCGCCAGACGAAATGACAATAAAGAATCAATCAAACGGTTTTCAGAAACGCCTGTTGCGATAGAGCAAAAGCGGGCCGCGCGGCACAAATAAAACTTTGCGCAGCGCGGCCTAACGTTAATTTTATACGGTTCAGTTGAGCACGACGTCTTCGAGCGCCTTATACTTTTCGAGCGCGGCCTGACGGAGGGCAGAAATTTCAAAGCCACCCGAAAAAGCCTCGTCGGAGATGGCCTTGGCGGTGAAAATTACGCTTGCAGGGAACTTTAAGTTGCCTATTTCGGTGAGCACGCGGCCGCTCTGGCGGGTGCCCATAAAGTCGCCGCCGCCACGCAGCTGCAAGTCGGCTTCGGCTATCTTGAAGCCGTCGGAATTGTTCTTTATTACCGAAAGCCGCTCGCGCGCCTGCGGCGTATCGGTGCCCATTAAAAGGAAGCAGTAGCTCTTCTGCGAGCCGCGTCCCACCCTGCCGCGGAGCTGATGCAGCTGCGAAAGTCCGAAGCGTTCGGCGTTGTAGATGACCATTATGGTGGCGTTGGGCACGTCCACGCCCACCTCTATAACCGTGGTGGATACCAGGCAGTCGTACCTGCCCGCCTTGAAGTCGGCCATCACTGCGTTCTTTTCCGCCTCCTTCATCTTGCCGTGCAAGAGGGCGAGGCGCACGCCGCGCATCTTCTGCGACAGCTCTTCGAACAGCTCGGTGACGGACATCACGGTGCCCTCTTCGTCCCCCTCTATCTTGGGGCAGACGAAGTAAGACTGCCTGCCTTCGCGCGCCTGCGCGGCGATGTAGCCGAGCATATCGGCATACTTGGAGTGAGGAATGATTGCCGTAGTTATCTCCTGCCGCGCGGCGGGCTTATCCTTTATGGTGGTGATATCCAAATCGCCGTAGAATATCAGCGAGAGCGTGCGGGGAATGGGCGTTGCCGACATTATAAGCACGTCGCAGCCCGCGCCCTTTTCGGCGAGAGATGCCCTTTGCGCAACGCCGAAGCGCTGCTGTTCGTCGCACACGACGAAGGCAAGGTTTTTGAACGCGACGTCCTTCTGAATGACGGCGTGGGTGCCGCAGACTATCTGTATTTCGCCCTTTTTCAGCGAAGATTTTATGGCGCGCTTTTCTGCCGCGGGCGTAGAGCCGACGAGCAGGGCGCAGTTATATTCGGGGAAATACTTCTGTATGAGGGCGAAGTTCTGGCGGGCGAGCACTTCGGTGGGGGCGAGCATTGCGCTCTGGTAGCCCGATTTTACCGCCATATACATTCCCGTGAGGGCCACGGCCGTCTTGCCGCTGCCTACGTCGCCCTGCAAGAGCCTGTTCATCTGCGAGGGGGAATGAACGTTATCGTAAATTTCGCGCACGGCGGCAAGCTGGCCCGCGGTAAACGAGAACGGAAAGCGCGACATAAACGACGAAACGTCGGCTTCGGTTACGGAGTAAGCGTTCAGGCGCACCTTTGCGCCGTACCCCTTTATTACGCGGAAGGCGGAGATTAAAAGGAAGTACTCTTCGAGTGCGATGCGCGCGGACGCCTTTTTTACGTCCTCCTGCGACTGCGGGGCGTGTATGCGCCTGTAACTTTCGGCAAGGGACACGAGGGCGTACTTTTTGCGGAGCTGTTCGGGAATGAGCGTTGAAGGCGCAACCTTTGTGAGCGCGAAGCGCACGGCGTCGCGCACTACCTTTTGCGTGAGCGAGCCCGCGAGCGGATAGACGGGAATTATGCCCTTTAAATTTTTGTTGTTATCGGCGCTTTCGAACGAAGGATTGACCATAGAGGCGCCCATTCCGTAGCGGTTCTGCACCCTGCCGTAAAAGAGGTAGCACCCCGGCTTCAACTTCTGCAATACATAGGGCTGGTTGAACCAGATTGCCGTAAACACGCAGCCCTCCTGCTGGCAGAGCGCCTTTACGTAAGGGCGGCGGGCAAAGCGGTTGAATTCGGCATTTAAAACTTCGCACGAGATGAGCGCGTGCGCGTTGTGTTCCGCCTGCGAGATGAGCGAAACGTGCGTGAGGTCCAGAAAGTCGCGCGGGTACAGGCGCACGAGCTCTTCGGCGGAATGCACGCCGAGCTTTGCAAAATCTTTTTCGCGTTTTTCGGAAATATATTTTATTTCTGTAAGTTTCATTCCGTGCCCCGCACTGCGGCCTGCGCCGGCCTTTAAAAGTAGTATGCGCCCCGTATATGGCAACGGGGAAAGAACAATCTTTCCCCGAAAATTAAACAAATTATTTATTCCGCACAGATAACCCTCGCAGATGCGAGCAAGACGCGGAGCCGGCGGAAGTCGCGAATGAGCTTTCAAAACAAATAACGTGCGCAAGGCGAATTTAGTTCGCCGTTAAGCGCGACCCAATTCGCTGCGATAGCAGGCTCGCTGGAAGTGAATTGCCCCGATTATATAATCGAGGGCCCTGAAAAATCGGGGCAAGAGAAACTTAGTTTCTCAAATTCACGGAAAATACAGCTTTCGGCCAAAGCTGAATTTTCGTGAACCCTTTTACTCCATCGAAACCATATAATAATATACAGGCTGCCCGCCGTAGTGGAAATCTACGTCGCATTCGGGGAAGCGCTCGGCCACCTTTGCGGCGAGAGCTTCGGCTTCCTCTTCCTTTACGCCCGCGCCGTAATAGAGCGTTATCATCTCGTGGTCGTCGGTCTTCATAGCCTCTATCAGCTTGATGGTGGTTTCGTCAACGTCGTTGCCCTTGGCAAGAATCTTTTTGTTGTCGAGGCCGATTATGTCGCCCTCTTTGAGCTTGAAGCCGTTCATCGTGGTGTTGCGCACGGCGTAAGTCACCAGACCCGAGGTCACGTTGTCTATCGCGTGGGTCATATTGGTCTTGTTGACGGGAACGGTGGCTTCGGGGTTGAAGGCAAGCGCCGCGGCAAAGCCCTGGGGCACGTTTTTGGTGGGTATTACCTGAATGTTGCGGTTGGTTACAAGGTCTTTTGCCTGTTCAGCCGCAAGAATTATGTTGGAGTTGTTGGGGAATACGAACACGGTAGAGGCGTTTATCTTCTGAACCGCGCTGGCAATGTCCTGCGCGGAGGGGTTCATCGTCTGGCCGCCCTCTATAACCCTGTCGCACATAAGGTCTTTGAAGATTTCCGCAAGGCCTTCGCCCGAGCAGATGGCAAGCATACCCATCTCCTTCTTTTCGGCTTCCAGCTTGGCTTTGAGCTGGCGGTTTTCTTCAAGCATATTTTCTATCTTTATTCTGTCGAGCTCGCCGAGTTCGAGCGCATAAGAGAGCGCTATGCCGGGCGTGTTGGTGTGCACGTGCACCTTTACGAGTTCCAGGTCGCCTATGCAGATTACGCTGTCGCCTATCTGCATCAGCTTTTCTTTGAGCCTGTCTATGTCGGCGAGGGTGGTCATCGGCTTCAAGTGGATGATGAAATATTCGGTGCAGTAGGCAAACTCTATCTCGCCGAGGTCGAGGTTTATTATATCGGAATTGTCGCCGAATTCGGCCTCTTTTTTCTGCGTCTGGGCGTCGGTGGGGATATCTTCGGTGCCGATATCTTCGCCCGAAACTGCGGCAAGGAAGCCGCGCATTATAGTCATAAGTCCCACGCCGCCGCTGTCTACGACGCCCGCCTTTTTGAGCACGGGAAGAAGTTCGGGGGTATGGGCGAGAGCTTCGTCGCCGACGGCAATGAGCGCGGTGAAGAAGTCTACGAAATCTTTATTCTTGCTTGCAAGTTTGGGCGCGGCCTCGCTCATCAGCCTTACGACCGTTAAAATAGTGCCCTCTTTGGGCTTGGAAACGGCGCTGTAAGCGACCTTTGTGCCCGCCTCCATCGCCTTTGCGAAAGTCTTTGTGTCTATGCCCTGCTGGCACTCGCGCACTACCGAGCAGATGCCGCGGAAAATCTGGCTGGTGATTACGCCCGAGTTGCCGCGCGCGCCGCGGAGAGCGCCCTTTGAAACGGCGTCGCATATCTCCTGGAAGCGGTTGGACGAACAGGCGTTCATCTCGGTTATCGCCGACTGCATAGTGAGCGACATATTGGTACCCGTATCGCCGTCGGGTACGGGGAATACGTTGAGGGCGTCTACCTTTGCCCTGTTTATTTCAAGCATTCTGGCACCGGAAGAGACCATTTTGCGGAAATCGGTGCTGTTGATGATTTTTTGCATATTACTCCTCAAAGATTAAGAAGACGCGCCCTTATGCGGGCGCGCGGAAAAGGGCGGTCAGAGTTTGACCCCCATAATGTTTACGTTCACCGTATCCACTATCATACCCGAAAAGCGCTCTACCTTATACTTTACTCCCTCTTTGAGCGATTCTGCGACGGCGTTTATAGATACGCCGTATTTGACGATGACGTACACGTCTATATAAATCCTGTCTCCGCTGGTTACGACTTTAATCCCCTTGCCGCTTGCAGACGATTTTTTGAACAGCTCTGAAAGCGAATCTTTAAAGCGGCGGGATACAAGTTCTACGATGCCGTAACATTCCAGGGCGGCGTATGCCGCCACCTTTGCGAGAACCTGGTCGGATATTGAAATTTTACCGTAAACGTTGCTTGTGTTGACTGACATATTAACTCCTGTCGAAGTTATTTTATACTATTTGGCCGCTTTTTGCAAGTCTTTACCCGAAAATTATTGTATAAATTGCCGCGCCGCGCGCATTTATTTTTTATCGCGGGCGAAAAAATTTGAAAATCGTGCGTTTTTTGATTGATTTTTTTTAAAACAGGTGCTATATTAGTATAGCCGTTTTTGAAAAGCGGCTTTTATTTACTTTGCTTTTTTTAAAATTTCCACCACGGAGGTGTTTTTATTATGTCGAGAGTATGCAGCGTATGCGGTAAGGGACAGACGTCCGGAAACAACGTAAGCCACTCCAAGAGAAGGACGAGGAGAACGTTCAAGGCTAACGTTCAGAAAATCAGCTATATAGACGCAAACGGCAAGGCTGTTACGGGTTATGTGTGCACGAGGTGTATGAAGACCGTAGAGAGGGCGTAACCCCTTTATTTGAAGCCTTCGATTGAAGTTTATATGGCGGGCGGCTGAAAGCCGCTCGCCTTTTTGCGTTATCTTAAAAAGTTTTTGACAATATAACTTTTCAGACGTGGTATTTCCGCCGCGACGTATGCACTATCTTTGCCGCGGCTTGCCGCCCCGTAAAAAGTGTATATGCGGGCGGCGGATATGCAAAAAAAACGGCACAATACGGCAGATAATGCGGCGCATAGCCGCAGGTTGTGAAAATAAGCCCGTGTGCGCGGCGACTTTGCCGCGCACACGGGCTTTAAATTTATACAATATCTTTAATTGCAAATATAACTTTGCGCAACTTGGTTTTCGTGCAGGCTGTGCGGTTACACTTCGACGAAGTACCAGAAGGCAGACATACAGTCTTCGTCGTTGTCGCGGGTGGCGGTATCGTCGGTCATAGTGAGGTATCCGGCGGCCTTTTCGCCGTCTGAAAGTTCGGTAGAGGGAACGTAGCCCCTGTTTTCGTAGGCGACTTCGGAAGAATAGCGGAAATTGAGCACCTTTGCCGTGTGATAGACGGCCTCGGTATCGCCGGGCACTTCGGACTCGTCCTCATCCGTTTCGGGGTCGTCCTCTTCGAGCTCGGTCGAATAGAGCCAGGCGCCCTTACCCTCGGGCAGGCGCACGGAAGTTACTCCCGAGTTCTGGAAGGCAAGCTGGCCAATGAACTGCAAGGAATCGGGCAGATACACGCTTCCGAGCTGTTCACAGTAGCTGAACGCGCCGCTGTCGAGCCGCGTGAGCGAAGAGGAAATTTCTATCTCTTCGAGCGCGCGGCAGCCGCCGAAGGCGGCTTCGTCTATGCGCGTCACCCCGTCGCCCATACTCACCGAGGTTATCCCCGTGCAGTTGCCGAAGGAGTACTGATATATTCTGGTGACGCCTTTGGGTATGGCAACCGCCCCTTCGAGCGAAGTACAGCCGTAGAATGAGTTGCCGCCGAGGAAGGTGAGCGTTGAGGGCAGGTTGAGGCCCGTTTCCCCCTCTTCACCCACGGCGACGAGTTTGGCGCACGATTCGAACGCGCGGTGACCGACCGAGGTTGCGCCCTCGGGCAGAACCACGCTTTCGAGCGAGTCGCAGCCGCCGAACATACTCTCCGCCACGTCGAGGCCTGCGGGGAGAACCGCCGTGCGCAGAGCCTGGCAGAGGGCAAATGCCGCCTGGCCGACTTCCTCTACGCCCTCTTCGATGACGACGGAGGTAATGGAGCGGCAGGTATAAAATGCCGCCATTGCAACCGAGCGCACGGGGGCGCCGTTTATCTCTGCGGGAATTACAAGCTCTTCGGGACTTCCGCTGTAACCCGAAACCACGTAATAGGAACCTTCGGGCGCGGGGTCGGGAGCGGCGTAGTCTTCACCCGACTGCCACTCTTTATACACTTCCTCGTTTTCGGCGAACAGGTCGGTGCGGATGACATCGCCTTCGGAATCGTACAGCGTGTATTCCACGCCCGTATCCTGTGCGCAGCCCGAAAGGGCGGGCAGGCAGAGCGCCGCCGCGGCGGCCGCCAGGGCGACTGCAAAAAATTTAAGTTTCATAAATATATACCGTATTCTGCGGGCGCGTGCCCGCGCATAATCAGAATAAGTATATTTTACCATAACTGCGGCGCGCGCGCAAGGGAAAAGGACTGAATATATTGTGAAATAAAAGCGTTTGCGGTTTTGCCGTATAAACGGTAAATGGCGGGGGCGCGGCGAAAAAGTTTTTTCGCCGCGCCCCAGCCATTTAATATCTGTTTATCATAAAAAAACGCAATAGTTCGGGCATATGTGCGGGGCAATTAGCCGCACACCTCTTTAAACACGCGCAGAAAATTGCCGCAGGCAATCTTTTGCGCAACGCGGCTGCCGAACTTAGCTTTTACCATACCAAGCAGCTTCGGCATATCTGCACAGCTCTCCATACCACGCTGGACGGGCATACCGTCGAAATCTGAACCTATCGCCGCGCAGTCCCCGCCGCCGACATTTACTATGTGCTTTATGTGTTCGAAGGCGCGCTCCGCCGCATCGTCTCCGCCCAGAAAGTCGAGGCAGAAATTTACGCCGATAACGCCGCCGCAGTCGGCAATCGCCCTGATTTGCCCGTCGGTGAGGTTGCGGCTTACGGGCGAGAGCGAAAAGCAGTCTGAATGGCTTGCGACGAGCGGCCGCTTTCTGCCGCGCAGAAGGTCGCAAAGACCTCCGTCCGAAAGGTGCGAAACGTCGATGATTATGCCGAGTTCGTCGAGCGCCGAGGCGACTTCGCACCCCCTCTCTTTGAGTCCGCGCGCCTCGCGCGCAGAGAAGTCGGGCGCGCTATCCTTGAAAATCAGATTTGGGAAGGCAAGTCCGTTCTCTTCGTTCCACACGAGCGAAGCCATACGCACGCCGCAGGCGTACATCCTGCGCACGTCCTCCGCCGAGCTGACAAAGCCCATATTTTCGGCGGTGAGCACGCAGCCTACCTTCCCCTCCGCCCTCGCCCTTTCAAAGTCGGAATGGCGCAGAACGGGGGCGCATATATCGCGCGCGGCGCGCACCTGCGCGTTGAAATATTCGGCATATGAGTAAAACGCCCGCGGGTCGTCTCCGCGGGTGAATACGGCAAAACACTGCACGGCGCAACCTGCCGCGGCCAGCCTTTTAAGGTCGGCCTGCAAGCCGTTTTCTTTAAGCCCGCAGCCCTCCGACGCGGCGACGG
>ERZ1643246.2933-NODE-2933-length-15392-cov-39.616287_pt1 | contig 15392 bp, 16 predicted proteins | sample MGYA00579265_ERZ1643246 | MGnify/ENA primary metagenome ERZ1643246 (study PRJEB29033, sample SAMEA4952261) | chicken gut metagenome | biome: Broiler Chicken; feature: Gastrointestinal Tract; material: Caecum | place: Ireland | collected 2018 | study: Broiler... | reverse complement strand
AAGATATTGTTCCAAACCAAGTTTCCTGTAAGTATGAAAATAAATATTCTACTATTCCTCCAAGTAACATTGTTATAAAGAATATCTTTATATAGCTTTTCTTTCTTATATTTGAAATAACTAAATAATAAGCGACAAGACCTACTCCATATACTTGTATAAACGGTCCAAATAAAAGTCCTTGCCTTGATACAAAATGTCCGTTTTGTACTAAACCAACAATCATTTCTATACCATAGCCTAATATACTACCTATTAAAAATATCCAAAATATTTTTGTTAGTTTTTGTATAATATTTTCTTTATCTACTATCATAATTGAATTGCTTGTTTCTTCCATTTTTTCTATATTTACTCCTCTTTTAATATTATAAAATACAATTCTTATGATTCTTTTTATTAATTCTTAATTTTTTATAAATTTTATTATACTATTTCTGTTTCTATAGGATATGACATATTATTTAGTTCATATACAACTGCTACATCTTTGCTTTCTGCTATTTTATCTTCTTTTACAAAAGCATATATCACTAAACCTATTATTGCAATTACTGCAAGTATTACAAAAGCAATAAATACTTTTAATAATTTTAAAATTAGTCCTGATAATTTTTCTACATTGCTTTCTTCTTTCATTTATTTATCCTCTATTTTATATTTCCTCTTTTTTAGAGGATGTTGTGCTAATTGCTTCATCTACAATTAGCACAGTAGTTCTATTCTGCTTGTCTTAGTATTTCATTTGCCTCATCTTCTGTTAAATATTCATTTTCTATCATTTTCTCCATTACTTGTCTTTGTCTTTGTTTTGCTAAATCTGGATTTTTAGTTGGTGCATATACAGATGGTGCATTTGGAATACCAGCTAGTAATATACATTCATAATCAGTCATTTCATCTAGTTCTTTATTAAAGTACCCTCTACAAGCCTCTTTTACCGTGTAATAGCCATCTCCAAAGAAAATGTTATTTACATACAATTCAAATATATCTTCTTTTGAGTAATTATCTTCGATTTGCCAAGCCATAAAGACTTCGGCAATTTTTCTTTCCATTTTCTTTTCTTGTGTAAAGTACATATTTTTGGCTAATTGCTGTGTTATGGTACTTCCTCCTTCTACATAAGACATTGCCTTTATATCATTAATTGCTGCTCTACCTATTGCAATTATATCTATGCCATTATGTTTATAAAATCTTTTATCCTCTACACTTATGACTGCATTAACATACATTTGTGGTAATTCTGAAAATTCTGCATAATTTTCTTTTGACCTTATTTCTTCTACTTTTTCTTCAAGAGGCATATTTTCTATTGCTTCTTTATACATATTATAGCCATTACCAATGAATAATAGTGCTATACTCATTCCAATTAGTATCAAGAAAATTAATACTTTAAATAACTTTTTCATCTTTTACCACCTCATTTCTTTTTACATTTATTTTTTCTAATTACTCTACATTCATTGCTGATTTAACATCTTCTGGTAATTCATTTTGTTGTACCTCTTTCCAGTTTACAACTCCTCTTATTTGCATTACCTCTAATTCTAAATAGGCATCTTCTCTTAATTCTCTACTTGTTTTAAATTTTACTTCTTTTTCTTTTCCGTTTTTATTGTATGCCGTTAAAGTATATTCGTATTTCATATCTCCTGATCCAGTAACCTCTTGTATCTTTGTATTATCTATTTGTGTATAGTATAAGTCTTTATGTATTACTAAGAAGTAATATGCCCCAACCATTAAAGCTACTACTATAATTACTGCAATTATAATTGGTAATTTTTCTTTAAAACTCTCCATACTTTATTCCTCCTATTCTGCTATTATTTCAACATTTCCAGTAAAGTCTGTAACTTTAACTTTTAAATAATAGCTTAATTCTTTTACATTAACTGTCTTTTCAGTCTCTCCTGTATCATTTATTAAAATTTCACTTTCAGTTCCTGCGTTACTAATAATTTCAATATTACCACTTTGTTTTTCTACTTTTACTTTCAAAGTTATTGTATTTCCATCTTTTCTGTCTAATGTTGTTCCACCAAATATAGTTTCTTCTTTTGTTTTATTATTGTAAGAAGCTATATATGTTCCTACATATTCATCAATTCCAAATTTTCTTTTTCCTTCTAATTTATTATCTTTTGTAAGACCATTAGTTGAAGTATCTTGTAAGAAATCGCCAAAACCATTCACAATATCTTCTTTAGAAATAGTATCATTATTAAAAATATTATAGAAGAACGCACTTCCTGCAATTATAATTCCAATAATGGCTAGTAAAATCAATTTAAAGAATCCGAACATAGCTCTATTCCTCCTCTTTAATTATGTTTTTGCTTCCAAAATATGTTGCTAGGAAATATAATCCATAGATTGCACCAATGATTATTGCTGTTACAATAATTGATGGTAATAATTCTTCTGGTGATGCTAGTGCTGCAAGAATTGACAATATAAACTTAATTCCAAATATAGAATGTATGATTGCTAAAGCAAGTGGCATCATAAAGAATATGAATATTTGTCTAAAAAGTGCTTGATTTATCATTTTCTCATCACAACCAATTTTTCTTAATATTGTATATCTTTGTTTATTATCAGAGCTTTCTGTTAATTGTTTTAATGCTAAAATAGCTGAACTTGCGACAAGGAATACAATACCTAAATAAATTGCTATAAATATAATGATTGTTGATAAACCTTTGCTAGCTTCTTTTATACTAATTTTTGTTGATCCTTCAAGATTTATCTCTTTTTCTTCTAAATTATCAAATAATTCACTATCAACATTACCTGCAAGAACATCATTTAATTCAACTTTTTCTTCTTCTGTTTCTACATTATAGTTAGCTGCTAAAAAGTATTGTTCTGTATTTTCTTCCTTTATCTCAAAGCTATCTGGTACTAATATGATACCTGCGTTCATATAGGTAGTTGACATCATAACAAAACCGTCTTTACATTCATTATATTTTGAATGATATGTTTTTCCATTTATTTCTATATTAGAATTTTGTTTTAGTGCTTCATTTCTTATATCCATCATTTGTTCAAAATCACAAAGAACTATATACTCATCATCATTTAATGAATATTCTTCTTCTCCATAAAGTTTTGCAATTTTATTGTAATCTGAAATTTTTATTACAGTTTCTGGTGTATCATAAGCAAGCATTGAAAATTGTTGCATTGCTGTTTCCGAATAATCTCCTAAACTTACTTTCAAAGTCCATTCTGGAATTGCATAGATTGGTATTTCTACAATATCTTTTAAATTATTCATATCATATCCATTTGTTTCAAGTGTATAACTTACAGGATGCCTTGAATCTTCTATTTGTGTTTCTGTATTATATATTGTTTTTCCACTATATGAACTTACATAACTTTCTGGAAGATATGCTGTTTTGTATAAGTTAACATCTACTGGTGTAAATTTTTCTAATTGTGAATCCAATGCTGATTGTATTGATAAACTGCTTGATAATGCACTAATTGTCATAAATAACATTAAACAAATAACTGTCATACTAACTATATTAGTATTTATTTTGTTATTTAACTGTCTTAATACAAACATATTTGTTCCTTTTAAATAGATACTTTTTCTTGTCTGTATTACTCTTAATATAAAGCCTGATAAAGACCAGAATACTCCAACTGTTCCTACTACACCCATTATAATTGGCTTTAATAATTCTTCACCTGTTCTTAATTCATAAGCACCAGCAGTTACTAGATAATAAGCATATCCAAGTAATACACTTGATACCATAAATATAAGTATAGAAATAATAGGATTTTTTAATTTAACTTTTTCATTTTTCTTTACTGCTGTTAGTAAATTGATTAGTTTATATCTTGAAATAGTTAATGTATTAAATATTATAACTGCAATATACATTACAGCAAAATATATACAAGTCTTTATACAAGCATCTTTAGAAAATACAAATGTAAATTCACTCATATCTGCTTCAAATAGTTTTGCAACTAATATAGACATAAACTGTGATGCAAATATTCCTATAAATAACCCAACTGCCAATGATATTATTCCAATTAGTATTGTTTCTAATAAGATAATTCCAGATATTTGCCTTCTACCCATACCTAATGACATATATATACCAAATTCTCTTTTTCTTCTATTTATTAAAAAGTTATTTGCATATACAATTAGAAACCCTAGAACTATAGCAATAAATACTGAAACCATCCCAAGCATTTGAATTAATAATTGTATCATTTCTCTGGTTGACTGTGAAACTTCTATCATTGCTTGTTGACTGTCTATACTATTGAACATATAGAATATCGCTACACCTAATACTAATGTTAAAAAGTATATTGCATAATCTTTAAAACTCTTTTTCATATTTCTAAAAGATAACTTAAATAACATCGTTCAAATCACCTCCAAGAAGTGTTTGCACCTCGATTATTTTTTCAAAGAATTGTTTTCTAGTATCTTCTCCTTTTATTAATTCATTGAATATCTTACCGTCTTTTATAAATATAATTCTTTCTGCATAACTAGCTGTAAAAGCATCGTGTGTAACCATTAAAATTGTTGCACCTAATTTTTTGTTTAAATGTTCAAATGTTTCTAGTAATTGTCTTGCAGACTTACTGTCCAATGCACCAGTAGGTTCATCTGCCAATACCATTTTAGGATTTGTTATTATTGCTCTTGCACTTGCTACTCTTTGTTTTTGTCCTCCTGATATTTGATATGGATATTTGTTTAATATATTTGAAATTTCTAATTTTTCTGCTACTTCTTTAACTTTTTTATCTATTTCGTGAGGATTCACTTTTTGGATTGTTAATGCTAGTGCAATATTCTCATAAGCTGTTAAAGTGTCTAAAAGGTTGAAATCTTGAAATATAAATCCTAATTCTTCCCTTCTGAATTTGTTTAGTTTATTACCTTTAAGTTTTGTTATATCCTGGTTATTTATAATAATCTTTCCTGCTGTTACTCTGTCTATTGTTGAAATACAATTTAATAATGTTGTTTTACCTGATCCTGATGCTCCCATTATTCCAACAAATTCTCCCTCTCCAACATTAAAACTAATACCATCTATCGCCTTTGTTAAATTTGATTTATTTCCATAGTATTTTTCAATGTTTTTTACCTCTAATACATTACTCATTATAAAATCTCCTTTCCTATGTTCTAACTATATTATAAAACTTTAAATATTTCCTTGCCATTTTTTAATCTTACATTTGTCTTACATTTTTGTAAGATAAGAAAAAATAGCCCCTATAAAAAGAGCTATTAAAAATTCGTATAACTACTCTTTGGAAAGATTATTCTAACTTCTGTTCCCTTATCTTTTTCAGAATTTAATTCTATTCCTAATCCTAGTCTATCACATAATTTTTTACATAGATATAGTCCAATTCCAGTTGATTTTTGACCTATAATTCTTCCATTTTCTCCTGTAAAACCTCTTTCAAATACTCTTGTTATTTCTCCCTTTTTAATTCCTATTCCATTATCTTTAATATATAAAATTACTCTATCGTTTTTTTCTTGTGAAGAAATTTCTATCTTCTTGTTTTCTTTTTTTGAGTATTTTATAGCATTTTGTATAATCTGATTTATAATGAATACTGCCCATTTACTGTCTGTATATACTTCTTCATCTTTTAAATTTGAAAGTTCTATTGATACTTTTTCATTTAAAAGTGTAGTTTTATTCTTTAAAATTGCTCCATTTACTATTTCTTTTAAGTTTGTTTTATTTATAATATAATCTTTTTCTACTGCATTACTTCTAGCATAGAATAAGGCTTGTTCTGTATAGTTTTCTACTTTATCTAATTCTTCATCTATACTTTTTGTTATTTCATTTTTATTATTTTCTATAATCAATTTACTAGCTGCAATAGGTATTTTGACCTCGTGAATCCAAAGTTCAATATATTCTTTATAATCTTCTTGAATGTTTTTATAGTAATTTACATTCTCTAGCATAGATTTTCCTGTGTCTTGCAGTATTTCTTTTAATATTCTACCTTCTACAAAATTTGGTGTCTTAACTATTTCAGATATTAAATACTTTTCTTTTAAATCTTCCATATTCTTTATTAATTCATTGTAGTAATCTTTTTTCTTCTTATATTCAATTAGTATAGCAAGTGCTACTACAAATATAATTATAAATGCACAATATAATCTTATTAATGTACTAATATTGTAAACAAGTAATAAAATTTCTACACTTGATAAAGCTAATATTGTACCAACAATTAGTATCATTTTTTCTTTTATAAAATCTCTAAATTTCATTTCAATATATAACCTTGTCCTCTCCTAGTTTCTATTCTATCCATAAGCCCTAGTTCCTCTAATTTGCCTCTTAATCTTTTTACATTTACACTTAAAGTATTATCATCTATAAATTCTTCGCTTTCCCATAAATAATCCATTATTTCATCTCTTGAAACTATTTTTCCTCTATTTTTTGCTAAATAATATAAAATAGTATATTCATTCTTAGTAAGTTCTAGTTTTTGTTCTTCTTTTTCGATTACTCTTTCTGCTATATTTAATAAAAAGCCATCACAATCAATTTTTTGTATTTCTTTTTCAGTTTTTTTGTTTCTTTTTAGTAAACCATTTATTTTTGCAAGTAAAATTTGTATATTATATGGTTTGGTTACATACTGATCTGCTCCATAATTCAAGCTCATTAATTCATCTATCTCGTTATCTCTACTTGTTACCATTATTATTGGTACATTAGATGTTTTTCTTACTTCTTTGCATACAAATTCCCCATCTGTGTATGGTAAATTAATATCTAACAATACCAAATCTGCATTTTCATCTAATATATCTTGTATTGTATTATCAAATTTTTCTAATCCCTTTGCTAAATATCCGTGTTTATTCAAAAATTCTTCTAATTCTTTTCTTAACTTTTTATCATCTTCTACAATTAATATTTTTTCCATAGTGATAACCTCCAAAGACATTATAACATATTTTCAAAATTTAAAAATGACATTTTTGTAAGATAACTCAAATGAGAGCCACTATTTCTAGCGACTCTCTATAAAATAAAAGGGGATGTTTTGTGCTTTTGCACTTTCGTTGTGATATTATAATATCTTTTTTACTTTTTGTCAAACTGTAACTTTATCTATTTGTTATCAGATTACCCAAGTGCAACATCTAATATCATCATTATAACAAAACCTATTGCAACACCAATCGTTCCAATATTAGAATGTTCCCCTGCTTGAGATTCTGGGATTAATTCTTCAACTACAACATAAATCATAGCACCTGCTGCAAAAGAAAGTAAATAAGGTAATATCGGTGTTACAACGCTTGTAAGTAAAATAGTTATAATAGCTCCTATTGGCTCAACAATGCCAGATAATGTCCCATATAAAAATGCTTTTGGTTTTGACATTCCTTCATTTTTTAAAGGCATTGATATTATTGCTCCTTCTGGAAAGTTCTGTATCGCTATTCCTATTGATAATGCAAATGCTCCAGCAAGTGTTATTGTTGTATTTTGTGCTAACACCCCTGCAAATACCACTCCAACTGCCATACCTTCTGGAATGTTATGAAGTGTTACAGCTAATATCATCATTGTTGTATTTTTTAACTTTGCTTTTATTCCTTCTGGCTTTTTTGAGTTTAAATGTAAATGTGGTATAAGACTATCTAAAACTAATAAAAATGCAATCCCAAATAAAAATCCTATTGAGGCTGGAATCCAAGAAACTTTTCCCTGTTCTTCTGCCATTTCTATTGATGGTGTTATAAGCGACCAAATAGAGGCTGCTATCATTACTCCAGAAGCAAAACCTAATAATAGTTTTTGCACTTTTGGATTTATTCTGTCTTTCATTAAAAATACCATTGCTGAACCTAATGTAGTACCCAAAAAAGGAATTAACAATCCTACTAAGACATTTTCCATTTGTATTTCCTCCATTTTAAACAACTAATTTAAGTTCCATTCTAAAGATTCTTGTTGTTTTTGAACCATATCTTTAAAAATACTATCTTGTTTCAACAATTCTTCTGGACTTCCTTGTTCTTTTACTATTCCATCTTTTAATAAAACAATTTTATCTGCATTTGTAACTGTTCTCATTCTATGTGCAATAATTAAAACAGTTTTATTCTTTACTAATTTTGATATTGCTTCTTGTATTTCTGTTTCATTTTCTGCATCTAATGAGGCTGTTGCTTCATCTAACAAAATAACTGGTGAGTCTTTTAATATGGCTCTTGCAATAGATATTCTTTGTCTTTCTCCTCCAGATAAATTACAACCATTTTCTCCAATATAAGTATTATATCCTTCTGGTAAGTTTTTAATAAATTCATCACATTTAGCTTGTTTAGCTGCTTTTATTACTTCATCATCTGTTGCACCTTTTTTACCTATTCTAATATTTTCCATAACAGTATTATCAAATAAAGTTACATCTTGAAATACTATTGAATAATTATTTAATAAAGTTTCTGGATCAACTTTAGAAATATCTATACCTCCTAAAGTTATTTTTCCTTTTGTTGCATCCCAAAATCTAGCACATAATTTTGATATAGTTGTTTTTCCTCCACCTGATGGACCAACTAAAGCAGTTACCTCTCCTTGTTTAGCAGTAAATGATACATCTTTTAAAACTATATCTCCTTTATTGTATTCAAACTCTACATTTTTAAATGCTATATCATATCCATTTATTTTTAACTTTTTTCTTCCTTCTTGTAGAGGATAATCATAAAATTCATTCATTCTTTCAATATTTAACCTTGAGGAAATAATCGCAGCTAAATTAACTAATGTATTATTCATAGGTTCATATATTCTTGAAACAACTAATAAAAACATAAAGAATGTTAATACTGTTATTTGATTATTTAGTAATAAATATGAACCAACTAATGCAACTGTTCCTATTCCAAATTTTAATAATAATGATGAACTAATGACAAATATCGCTACACCTAATTCAGCAAATATGTTTTTCTTTTCTACTTTTTTTATCTTTTTTGTTAAAACTTCTAAATATCTATCTTCACTATTGGTTGCTTTTAGATCTCTAACTGTTTCAATACATTCTTGTATTCCTTCAGTACAATCAATTACTGCTTCATTTTTCTTTCTTGTGAATATATTTTGTACCTTTCCTGATGTTCCAACAATTATTAAAGCTACTGGTAATACCCATAAAGCAGCTAAAGCCATTCTCCAATCGAAGAAGAATAAACTTACTGCTATAATACAAGTAGAAATAATTGAGCCATAAAATTGAGGCATTATATGAGAAAAATTATGTTCTATTCTTTCACAATCAGTAAGTAATACACTTGTTAAGTCTGATAAATCTCTTTTTCCAAAGAAAGATAATGGTAATTTTCTTAATCTTTCAGCTAGTGATATTCTTCTTTTTCCACTTTCAATATAGGTACTAAAAAAAGTTGCATTATATTGAAAATAATTGCTTACATAAATTAATACTAATATTCCTATAATTCCAAATCCATAAATATAGTAGTGTGAAACTGGTATTATTCCATTTAATAAATCACTTACTAATAAATATAATAAGCCAACTGGTATCATTAAAATTAAATCTGTTATGGTACAACTTATTGTAGATTTAACAAAGTCCTTTGCTCCTTGTTCTGTCAAAGCATATTTTTTCATCAATTTTTCTATCATACATTTTCACCTACCTTCCAAGAAATTGAAGTTTGGTAATTATCCCACATTTCTTTGTATAAACCATTTTTATCTAATAGTTCTTCGTGATTTCCTTCTTCTTCTATCTTTCCATTATTTAAAACATATATTTTGTCGACATTTTTTATTGTAGATAATCTATGAGCTATCATAATTACTGTCTTATTTTTAGATAATTCTTCAAATGCCTTTTGTACCTGTATTTCATTTTCTGGATCAGCAAATGCTGTTGCTTCGTCTAAAATTACTACTTTTGAATCTTTTAACATTATTCTTGCTATATTTATTCTTTGTTCTTCTCCTCCAGATAAATATACTCCTTTTGTTCCAATTATCGTATCTATTCCATTTGGTAATTTTTGAATTATATCATCACATTGTGCTAAATGTAATGCGTGTAACACTTCCACTTTTGTAGCTTCTGGTTTTGCCATTTTTACATTTTCATAAATACTTGTTTTTAATAATTTACTATTCTGAAATACAAAAGATATTGTGTTCATAAGTTCTTTCTTTTCTATATCTTTTACATTCACATTACCAATTAAAATTTTTCCACTATCTATATCATAAAATCTTGAAATAAGATTTGCGAGTGTTGACTTACCACTACCAGAAGGTCCAACTAATGCTATTGTTTGATTTGGTTTTATTTTTAAAGATATTCCATCAATAGCGTTAGATTTGCTATTTTCATATTTGAATTTTACATTTTTAAGTTCAATAGAATTATCTTTGATATTTACTTTATTTTCATTATTGCTTAGAGGTTTAATATCCAGAATACTATGTATTCTTTGCAAACTATCAGCAACTAACATTTTATTTTCACTCATAAACATTACTTTACTTAATGTTGTACTAATTACTGGAGTGAAAATAATATAGAATAATAGATTTAAGAAAAATGTTTGATCTATTGTTCCTCTACCTACTATTATTAAAGTAACTGCTATTAGAAATGCAAATACACTATTTATAAAAGTTTGAAATTGTAGCATTGGTTTTCTTGCTTTTTTAGTGTATGAAATACAAAAATCGTCATAATTATCAATAGAACTTTTAAACTTTTTAAATGTATATACACTCTGTCCAAATGTTTTTACAACAGGCATACCTCTTACATACTCTACTGCTTGATTATTCATATCTTCTAATGAATCTTGATAGCTTTTCATATCATCTTGCATTGCTTTTCCAACCATTTTTGACATTGCTAAAAATCCTAAAACTGTTGGAATTAAACTTACTAATCCTAATTTCCAATCAAATATAAATAATAAAACAATCATACATATTGGAGTTGCTATTGCTACTGACATATCTGGTAATTGATGAGCTAAATATGTTTCTGTTGCTCCAGTTGCTTCTGATACTATTTTTCTTAACTTTCCTGTGCCAATATCGTCAATTTTTCCGATTGGTAATTTTGTTATGTGTTTTAATAATTTTATTCTCATATTTGAGGCTATTCTAAATGCAGACAAGTGTGAGCACATTAAAGCAGAAAAATTCACAATCATTGCAAGTAAAGCAAATATAACTGCCATCCAACCATTATGTATCATATTCGTTGCATCTGCAAAATTCGGCATAACTTCTATGACCTCTTTTATGATAAGCCATATATAAATAAATGGTACTAATGCTAAAATTCCACTAATAGCACCTAAAACAAGTGATAAATAAGTTAATATTTTATACTTACCAGCATAAGACATTAATTCTTTAAAATTTTTGTTTTTCAAAACTCTCCCTTCTTTCTATATCCCCATTTTAAACACAAAAAATAGGTGTATTATTAAAATATCACCTATCTTTATATAACTTTTATTATTTTATTTCTACCCCAAACAGTCTTTGATGCTCCAAATGGACTTTTTGTTTTTTATATTCTGTTGGTGTGCATCCCATTTTGTCTTTAAATACTTTCGCAAATTTGCTACTATTATCATATCCTACTATTCCTGCAATCTCACTAATACTCTTGTTTGTTTCTTCTAACAAGTGTAATGCTCTATGTATTTTATAATCTTTTAAATATGTATAAATTGGTTCTCCATATATTTCTTTGAAATATATTTTGAGTGGTGTTGTTCCTATATTATACTTTTTAGAAAGCATCTCTATAGTTATTTTTTTATCTAAATTTGAAATTAACTCATTGTGTATTTTCTTTATTTTATCTACTTGTTCTTTTTCTATGTATCTTTTTTTCTTGTTATCACTATAAATTGGAATGGCTGTAAACACCAATAACAATTCCAATACTTTTATTTGTGCATATAATTTATTTTCATCTGGATTTATATAATATAGTTCATCAAATATATGGATCATTTCTTTTATTGGTTTTAAAATTACTCCCATTTCATTATTCAGTAATATGTTTTTTAATTCTTTTATATTGTTTATTATCGGTTTAAACATTTCAGGAATATTTTTTTCAAATTCATCTATATCAATTAAAATTTCAGTTCCTTCATAATAACCTTTTGTAAAAATAGATTTTAATCTTTGTATTTTATTGATATTAGCTGCAATTTCTCCTTCTCCTAAAAAAAGTGATTTTCCTTCTGCCATAGTACATTCAAATACTCCTCTTTTACAGTAATTAATTTCAACATATTCTCTTTCTATATCATCTCTGCTTGTTGGAGAAATATTTGTATTAAATTTATTATATATTAAATCCAATCCAGGAAATATATGATAAAAGGTCATTTGACTTAAATCCTTTCCATCATACATTGTTAGTATGCTTTTGTATTCATCACTATATTTCATTTGCATCTGTTCTGGATATATTTCTTTCATTTTCATCTCCTACAACTTATTTATTTTCTTTTAAATAATAATGTGTAATTGGTTTTAAATTATCATCTAACTCATAGCAAATTGGATTTCCTGTTTGTAATTCTAATTTTATAATATCTTCATCACTAATATTATCTAAATATTTTATTAAACCTCTCAAGCTATTTCCGTGTGCTGCTATAATTACTCTCTTTCCTTTTTCTATTTCGGGTTTTATATCTGTATTCCAATATTCTAAAACTCTTTTTATAGTGTCTAACAAGTTTTCTGTTTTAGGTAATTCATTTTCTGTTAAGTCTTTATATTTTGGTTCATTTCCTGGATACCTTTCGTCTGTTACCTCTAATTCTGGTGGTCTTACATTTGTACTCCTTCTCCATAATAATACTTGTTCTGCTCCATATTTTTCTCTTGTTTCATCTTTATTTAGTCCTTGTAATGCCCCATAATGTCTTTCATTTAGCTTCCAACTTCTTTTAATTTCTATATTTTCTTCTCCCATTTCTTTTAATATATAGTCTAATGTATCTTCCGCTCTTTTTAAAACTGATGTAAATGCAATATCAAAATGGAAATCTTTTTCTTTTAATATTCTTCCAGCCTCTTTTGCTTCTTCAATGCCTCTTTCTGATAATGGTACATCGGTCCATCCAGTAAATTTATTTTCTAAATTCCACGCACTTTGTCCGTGTCTTACTAAAACTAATTTAATCATAAACAATACCTCCTATATTTTTTATTTTTTCTGTTTCAGATATTATCACAATTAAATTAATTTTTCAAATTACTAAATCAAAAAGGAGAACTTATAATGTTCTCCTTATAAATGTAATTTAAAATTATTATGAATTATAGAATACTAAATATTTTTCTATGTTGGATATTATGTATTCTCCATTATGATGTCCTATAAAAATATGATTTTGAGATATTATTTGTTTCTTCTCTAGTATATCTTGCAAGACTTTACACCCTTCGTAAAAATGACCTTCATCTTGATTTCCTGCATCAAGATAAACTTTAAGTTCTTTTGAAATTTCACTATTTTTAGCAATCGTTATAGGATCATATTTTTCCCATACTGACCTATCTTTAAAATAAGGCGTATCTTCTTTTTCTAAAGTTAATTCTATTGCAGGCATATGTCCTCCAACCTTACTAAACATTTCTTGATGTCTAAATGCGTTATGAAGTGCTGCATATCCACCTGCTGAAATTCCTCCAATATATCTACCATTTTTTGTTTTTATTGTATTAAACATATTATCAATTAATGGTATAATTTCCTTTATAAAATAATCCTCATACATTCCAACATTTATAATAATCCCACTATCTCCTGGACTTAATACTTCTTTACTTATAGAAGATGAATTTAACCCTCTGCTATTTTCAATTCTAGGGCAAACAATTATTAGTGGTTTAATTTTTCCACTTTCTATCATTTCATCAGTTTTTTCTTTCATACTTAAATCAAAGATAATATTCTCATTTCCGCTTCTTCCGTGGAGGAAATATAATACTGGAAATGGATTACTATTTTCTTTATATTCTTTTGGTAAATACACATTTATTCCCATTTCTTTATCAAGTATCTTACTATTAAAATTTATATTTTTAACACTAGATTTGCTCATCTTACTTTTCCTTTCATATTAGCACAACTTAAGCTATAATTTACAACTTGTTCTATATTATCATAAATGAGAGTAATTATCAATAACTACTCTCATTAAAATTTGTAATCTAAATAGATTTTTAAACAATTTTAATCTTTTTTCTAATTAAGAAAATTCCAACAACTAATCCAATAAAAATAATCGGTGCTATTCTAATAAATACCCATTCAAAAGAATACCTCTTAATAATGCTATATATTTCATAATACTTATAATTATCCTTTCAAATTATTTAAAGCAGACGGATTATTCTTTAGTATTTCACTAACAGTTGGACAATTTTCTAAATTCGAGCAGTCAGCACAAGTATCAACTCCCTTTTTCAACGCACATTGGCGAATACCACACATACTATTGCAAAATACTGTTTTAATTCCATCAACACGGCAACCTTGACAATTAATATGTTCTGGAAGAATAGGTGCATTATTTAATTTAGCCCATAGTTTCGCAGTTTTTTTTCGCAACTCTTGATCATCATTGATTGTTGCAAGATATGCGTCACATTTCTCACAATCAAGTCCACAATACGCAATCATTTTATTCATAGTTATATTAACCTCCACAATTTACTATTTCTATTTGCTCCATATTATAATTCTACTAAACTTTTTGCAAAATCTTTTACATAGTATTTTATATTTTTTGTTCCTTTTTTAATGATAGTATGTCCTTCTTTTTCTAATAATCTTTTTTGTAATTCTATTGCCTCTGGGTATTTTACATTTAATTCACCATCAGATTTTAAAGTTCTCCAATATGGTGTTATATCCTCATTTCTCTGATAACTTGCCCAAGCAACTATATTTACAAATATTCCTGCTGTCATTGGGTCTGTAAAGTCTGCTTTATTTTGTTTTGCCAAATAATCTCTCATTTGACTAACTGTTATCAGCTTTCCCTTTGGTACTTTTTTCATTAACTCATCATAATAAAGTGGTGGTGCAAAAAACATTTTAGTTCCACCATACTTTTTAATTGTTTTTTCATCTTCAACTATTTGTATTTTAGGCATATCCTTATTATTTTTCATCATAGCATTAAAATCTTTTTTATTTTCATTTGCCATACTATCAACTCACTTTCAAATTACTATTTGTTCTTTAAGAAATTCTAATTCTTTCTCGTATGTATTGCAAGTGTATGG
>ERZ1643246.2931-NODE-2931-length-15404-cov-12.657176_pt1 | contig 15404 bp, 18 predicted proteins | sample MGYA00579265_ERZ1643246 | MGnify/ENA primary metagenome ERZ1643246 (study PRJEB29033, sample SAMEA4952261) | chicken gut metagenome | biome: Broiler Chicken; feature: Gastrointestinal Tract; material: Caecum | place: Ireland | collected 2018 | study: Broiler... | reverse complement strand
CACCGATACGCCGACCCCCGTCGCGCGCGGAGGGCCACTGCACCGGAGCGCGCCAGGCGCCCTTTTCTTTTGGACCGTGCACGGCCCGTTTTCTTTTCGGGCAAGACCGAAAAGAAAATGGGGGGTGCATCCCGCTGGACAAGCCCCCTGGCGGGAGCCAGCCCCCCGTGGCCGCCGTTCGGCGGCCCCTACCGCTCCCGGCAGACCAGCTCATCCAGCGACAGGTCGTAGAAGTCCGCCAAGGCGATCAGCGTGGACAAAGCTGGCTCCCGCGAACCACGTTCGTAATTCCGATATCCGCGTTCCGTGATGCCAATGGCAACTGCTACATCTGTCTGCTTGAGGCCCCGTTTTTCGCGTAAGTATAATAAATGTTCGGAGAAGGTCATACTTGCCCCTTCCTATTGACAGGAACATTTATTCCTGTTATACTTCATTTTAGATAGGAACAATCGTTCCTGTCAATCAACATTTTAGGAGTGAAATCTATGTCCGATTACATCGACATCCTGCTCTCCGCTCTGGAAGAGGAGCTGTACTCCCACCTGGGCAAGGATTACTTCCTGGCCTCCCAGCGGGAGGACCAGGCCGCCGACGCCCTGAGGGCCACGCTGTCCGCCGACCAGAACGACCTGTTCGACGCCTACGAATCCGCCCGGAACGACACCGCCGGCGCCTATCAGGACGCCTACGCCCGCCGGGCCTTCCTCCTGGCCAGGGCCGTCTACCGTTAGACCGCCTCGCCGTACAGCGCCCAGGTGTTGCTGCCGGTGACGGTCACGTCGATGAACTGCCCGATCAGGGCCTTGTCTCCCTTCAGCCGCACCAGGCGGTTGCCCTCCGTCCGGGAGGTGAGGGGGAATTCCGGATCGTCGCTCTCGCCGTCCACCAGCACCCGGACCGTTTTGCCCACGTAGGCGGCGTGGAGCTTGGCGGACATGTGGTTCTGGACCTCCAGCAGCTTGTCGAACCACTTCTGCTTCTCCGCCCGGGTGGCCGGGTCCGGCATGGCCGCCGCCTTGGTGCCGGGCCGGGGGGAGTAGATAAAGGTGAACAGGGCGTCGAACCCCACCTCCTCCACCAGGGACACCGTGTCCATGGCCTCCGCCTCCGTCTCGCCGGGGAAGCCGATGATGACGTCGGAGGTCAATACCAGCCCCGGCATGACGCTCTTGGCGTAGTTCACCAGGTCCAGGTACTGCTGCCGGGTGTAGCGGCGGTTCATCTCTTTGAGGACCCGGTCGTTGCCGGACTGGAAGGGCAGGTGCAGTTGCTTGGCCACATGGGGGCTGGCGGCCATCACGTCGAAGAGGCGCTTGGTGGCGTCCTTGGGATGGCTGGACATGAACCGGATCAGGTACTCCCCCGGGATCTTGTCGATGTCTGCCAGCAGGTCCGGGAAGTGGTAGTCCAGATCCAGGTCGTTGCCGTAGGAGTTCACGTTCTGGCCCAGCAGGGTGATGTCCTTGTACCCGGCCTCCACCAGCTGCCGGACCTCCTCCAGCACGCACTGGGGGTCCCGGCTCCGCTCCCGGCCCCGGACGTAGGGCACGATGCAGTAGGAGCAGAAGTTGTTGCACCCGTACATGATGGAGACCCAGGCCTTCACGCCCTTCTCCCGCACCACGGGGATGCCCTCGGCGATGGTGCCGTGCTCGTCCTGGACGGAGAAGACCCGCTTGTGGGTCTCATACACCTGCCAGAGAAGCTCCGGGAACTTCCACAGGGCCTGGGGTCCGAACACCAGGTCCACGTGGGGATAGGACTTGCGGATCCGCTCCGACACCCGGGGCTCCTGGGCCATGCAGCCGCACAGGGCGATGACCTGCTCCGGGTTCTCCTTTTTCGTGTGGGTCAGGGCGCCCAGGTTGCCGAACACCCGGTCCTCTGCGTGCTCCCGGATGGCGCAGGTGTTCAGGATCACCAGATCCGCCTCTTTCGGGTCCTGGGTGAAGGTGAAGCCGCAGTCCGCCAGCATGCCCATCAGCTTCTGGCCGTCCGCCACGTTCTGCTGGCAGCCGAAGGTGTCCACGCAGGCCACGGGGTGGGCCTCCCGGGATGCGAACATGGCGCGGATCTTTTCCTCAAATTCCCGCTGGCGGTCCAGGTCCGCCTGGGGGATTAGTACGTTCTTTCGTTCCAAATCCGGTTCCTCCAAATGCAGATACTTTAACTAAAATATCATAGCACACCAGCCCCGAAAGCACAAGATAAAACCCGGCCGCCCGGGCTTTTTCCGACCCGGAAAAGAAAAGAGCGGAGAGCGGCTTCCGCCGCTCTCCGCTCCTGTATGGGCTTACTCCATGCGGTCCACCAGGCGGGAAAACCGCTTGGGGTTCACATTGTCCTCAGCCACCACCCGGACGCGCTGGCCCACCAGGCTCAGAAGGCCCAGCAGGGACCGTGCGTCCAGCATCACCGTGTCAGTACTCAGCCACACCTCATAGGGAGCTTTACTGGCCAACAGGTTGATCTTCTCAGCCTGCTCCGGCGTTTTGATCTCAATCATTCTGTTCATCGTATTCCTCCTTTTCTGAGATGAAACGGTTTCTCTTGAGCGGCTCATATTGTAGCAGGGAACCGCCCTTTCCGTCAATAAGCGTTTTTCTCAGAAATATTGCAGGTAATCGTTTTCCTATTTGTATATTGTCACAACAGACCGCTCAATATTCCATATTTCTACAGTTTTCAAACGTCAGAGGTCATTCCTCCCGGGCGGCTGGGCCGAAAGCGAGCCCCGCCGGCACCGGCTGCGGCGGGGCTGGGTTCAAAGGTCCTGCAGGATCGCCGGCAGATCCGCCGGATGGGCGGCCACGGCGTCCGCGTCCGCCAGATCCGCCGCCGGGGCGCCGCCCCAGGCGGCGGCCACACAGACCACCTCGGCTGTCCGGCCCAGAGCCCGGAGGGCCGCCTGGGCATTGCGGCCGAAGGCGATGTCCCCGGCGTGGTCCCCGATGTAGGCGAAGCGCCCCTCCCGGAGCCCCAGATGGTCCAGGCAGGCCAGAAAGGCGGCGGGGTCCGGCTTCTGATGGGCGAAGTCCACGTCCGCGTGGCCCACCACGGCGGCGAAATGGGCCGCCGCTCCGTGGGCGGCCAGGGCGGAGAGAATGTTCTCCCGGTCGTTCTGGGAGCAGATGCCCATGGGCGCCAGGGCCGCCAGCCGGGGCAGGACCTCCGCCAGCCCGTCGAACAGGGGCGGCAGGGTCCGGTCCGCCAGCTGGCAGGGGCCCCACAGGGCGCCGGCCTCGTCCAGCCGGTCCGCCGGGACGTGCAGAGCGTGCCGGTACAGCTCCCGCCAGTTGCGCCAGCGGTAGTTGGCGGCCTGATAGGCGGCCAGGGAGGTCAGGGCCTCTGGCAGGGGGGCCAGCAGGGCCGGGTCCAGGCGGGCCAGGACGGCCCTGGTGACGGCCAGGTTCTTCACCGGCGTGTTGGCCAGGGTGCCGTCATAGTCCCAGAGAATGGCTGTGAACATGGAAACCTCCTTCTACCGCCTGTCCGTGCGGCCCATCAGATAATCGACACTGACGCCGTAAAGGTCCGCCAACTTCATAAACATTTCAGCGGGAACATTGATTTTCCCCAGCTCATATTTGGAGTACGTTGTCTGCTTGATTCCAAGCTGTTCTGCCACATACTCCTGCGTCCAATCTTTGTCCTCCCGCAAATCACGAATCCGAGAAAATACCATTTTTTATCACCCAGGTTCATCATACAATAGTCACGATAAGACTATTTACAAATAGTCGTGTTGCGACTATTATTTCTTGTGAGGTGATGAAAATGGCCGTATACGAAAAGAGGGACGACGTGTATTGCGGCTCCTGCGGTCACTTTATCCGGCATTACATCTGGTACGTGCCGCCCTGCTCCCCGGACGCCGGACGCTTCATGCCCCTGGGGGTGGGTCACTGCGCCTATCCCCGGATCAAGGACCGGCGGGAGGGCCAGTCCTGCCCCCTGTGGGTCCCCCGCACGCCGGGTCAGGACCCGCCGGATGTCCGGCTGCCGGGCAAAAACGCGCCGGACCGCTGACTGCGGTCCGGCGCCTCCTGCTATCTCCGGTTCTCCAGCTTCCGCAGCTGGGCCTGGAACTCCTCCGGCAGGCCGCACCACAGCTCCACCGGCTCCCCGGTCCGGGGGTGGAGAAACCGCAGCCCCACGGCGTGGAGGCACTGGCCCTGAAGCCCGGGCACGGGCTTTTTGTTTCCGTAGACGGTATCCCCCAGGATGGGGTGGCCGATATAGGCCATGTGGACCCGGATCTGATGGGTGCGGCCCGTCTCCAGACGGCACTCCACATACGTATAGCCGGGGAACCGCTCCAGCACGGACCAGTGGGTTACCGCGCTGCGGCCGTTCGCCACCACCGCCATCTTCTTCCGGTCCACCGGGTGGCGGCCGATGGGGGCGTCCACCGTGCCGCTGTCCTCCCGGAGATTCCCCGCCACAATGCAGCGGTAGATGCGGGCCAGGGTGTGGTCCTGGAGCTGGGATGCCAGACGCTGGTGGGCAAAGTCGTTTTTCGCCGCGATGATGAGGCCGGAGGTGTCCCGGTCGATCCGGTGGACGATGCCGGGCCGCAGCTCCCCGCCGATGCCGGAGAGGGAGTCCCCGCAGTGGTGGAGCAGGGCGTTCACCAGCGTGCCGTCCGGGTGGCCGGGGGCCGGGTGGACCACCAGCCCCTTGGGCTTGTTCACCACGATCACGTCTCCGTCCTCGTACACCACGTCCAGCGGGATGTCCTGGGGCGCCACGTCCACCGGGGCCGGGTCCGGCAGGGCGACGGCGACGGCCTCTCCCCCGATCAGGCGGTAGTTTTTCGCCAGGGGCTTTCCGGCAAGGGTGACCCGGCCCTCCTCGCACAGCCGGGCGGCGGCGGAGCGGGTCACGTCCGGCAGCTGCCCGGCCAGCCAGGCATCCAGCCGGCCGCCAGCGTCCTCAGATCCCGCTTGCAGCGTCCGCGTCTCCATGGTCTCCGCCCTTCCTGTCATATTTCTCATAGAACCACAAGTAGTAAACGGCCCCCAGCAAAGCGCCGCACACCACGCAGATGTCCGCCACGTTGAACACCGGGTAGGAGGGCCAGAACTCCAGGTGGAACATGTCCACCACGTACCCCAGCCGCACCCGGTCGACAATGTTCCCCAGGCCGCCGGAGAGGATCAGGAATCCCGCCATGACCCCCACAGGATGCCGGACGATCCGCCGGATCAGGATCACAGCCACCGCCGCAATGATCACCCCGGTGATCGCCACCAGCAGCCACCGCATGCCGGCAAGGCTGGACCAGGCCGCCCCGTAGTTGTGGACGGTCCGCAGCTCCACCAGGCCGGGCAGCAGCGGCTGGGCCTCGCCCAGGGGGATGTGGACGGTGACATAGTGCTTCACCCACTGGTCCAGGCCCAGCAGGGCCAGTGCCAGTGCGGCGCAAAGGGCATACAGCATAATCTTCTCCTCAAATCAGATAGGTTTTTACCACCGGCACCCGCCGGAGGATCAGCCACGCCAGAAAGCCGCCCCCGAAGGCCGCGGCCGCCAGCAGCGGCACCGCCCAGACGGGCGGCAGAAGTCCGGCGGCGAGGCCTCTGCCCGCCAGGAACTCCAGGAAGAACAGGTGGGTCAGGTAGATGCAGAAGGACGCCTTGGAAACCGTCTCCGCCAGGGGCCAGCGGTCCCGGTCCTGCCACCGGGAGACGCAGAAGCCGTACAGTCCCGCCGCCTGCAGGCAGACGCCGGGGGCGCTCCCCTGGAGGAACACCTGATACAGCTTCCCGGTCTTGACGGAGGCGATCAGCGTCAGGCCGAAGGTCAGCGCCGTGCCCGCTATGTACAGCCAGACGAAGGTCCGGGGCCTGTGGCGGGGCGCCTCCTGAGTCAGGACGTAGCCCAGCACGCCGTAGCCCACGGCGCCCCAGGTGAGATTGATGGGGTACTGTGCGGGGATCCCGCCGATGAGAGACAGGGGCGGGAAGAACTTCAGCGTGGGGAGCAGGCACCCCAGCACGAACCAGATCCCCAGGGCGTAGTTCAGCAGCCGCCGGTCCGCCGATGCCACGAACCGGCGGGTCAGGGGCAGCACCGCGTACACCAGCAGGATGATATGGAGGTAATAGAGATGGTTCTTGTGATGGAACAGCACCAGGTCCGCCGCCGCCCGCCGGATGGCCGTCAGTTCCAGCACGCCCGCAGCGCGCCAGCCCCGCAGCAGATCCATGCCTTTATAGGCCGCCGCCCAGAAAAACAGGGCCGCCAGAATGCGGGGGATGTACTTCGTCCATACCCGCCGGATGGTGACCTCCTTCTCCGGCGGCAGCAGCAGTGCGCCGCTGCACAGGAAGAACACCGGCACGGCGCTGCGCAGCAGGCAGTTCCAGAACAGGGCGGACGTCCACCCAAAGGACCCCGGTGCCCCGGCAAAGCCCCCGGCGGCGGAGGCGTGGATCAGCAGCGTGCCGAAGATCGCCGCGGTCTTGGCGGCGTCCACCGGCACGCTGCGGCGCTGTGTCAGCGTCTGCATGGGACCATCTCCCTCATTGGACAGATCGGGTTTACCGACAACAGTGTACACGGTTTGGCAGAAAAAAGCAACCGCCCCTTCACCTCCGCCGGCGGCGCCGCAGAAGCCAGACGGCAGCGGAGAGGGCCGTCAGTCCCCCGCCCGCCGCCAGGGAGAGCCAGAACCGGGGGCTGCCCGGCTCCCACAGGGCGCTGCCCAGGGCGGTAGCCGCCGCGATCCGGGGCAGTCCCCCCAGCAGCCCGGCGGAGAGATAGACGCCGCAGGGCGTGCCGGAGGCCCCCAGGTACAGGCTCACCACATCCCCCGGCGACGCGCCCGCCAGCCGCAGCAGAAACACGGACAGCCACCGGTCCTCCGCCTGGGCCCGGCAGATGCCCGCCACCCGGGGATACCGCTCCGCCAGGGCCTCCAGTCCCCCCTGCTCCCGCCGGCCCAGAAAAAAGGGGATGGTCTGGGCCACGGCGGTGCCGCAGAGGTTCACCGCCAGCGCCAGGGGAAACGGGAACAGCAGTCCCCCCGCCGCCGTCAGGGCGGACATCGGAAAGCAGATCGAGAGGCTCTTGAGGGCGTACAGCCCCACCAGGAACGACGCCGCCAGAAACGTCTGTCTGGGGGAAAGGGCGGCGATCGTCTCCGCCGTCAGGGCGTGGCGGACCGGCCACAGGGCCGCCGCACCCACCGCCAGGATCAGCAGCGGCAGAGCATACCGCCCCGTGTGTATGACACGCTTTTCCACGCCCATTCCCCCTGCTGCGACAAATTCAGACAGGGCTAGTATATGCGTCCGGTCCCAAAAAAGCGGAGAGGCAGCCGGTATTCCGGCTGCCTCTTTCTGCAACTGGTGACGGGATCTGCCAGTCCCTTATACAAAGGGTTCATCCTGGGGCAGAACGTCCGCGGAAGTGCCGGTCTCTCCGGAGGCTCCGGTTCCGCCGGCCTGGTCTGCCGCCTGCTGGCCGCCCTGCTCCGGCGTCTGGATGGTCCAGCCGTCGTCCGGCTCCGCAGGCTCTGCGGGTTCCGCAGGGACATTGGGGTCCTGCGGCTCCGTGGGCTCTGTGGGGGTGGTGGGATCAGCGGGGTCCGTGGTGCCGTCCGGCAGCTGGGCATCACCGCCGGCGGTCTCCACCGCCGGGCCCCGCAGGATCACCTTGTTGCGGGACTTATAGTCGCTGGTGGCCTCGTAGGTAGAGGAGATCAGCTTGCCGTCGGCGTCATAGACGTTGCGGTAGGTCCGGTACTTGTACCCGGTGTAGGGCGTGGTCTTCACCTGCTCCGTGCCCGGGGCCAGGGTGGGATCGTCCTCGTACACCGTCTCATAGGGGGTGGTGGACAGCCACTCGTTGGTCATCTTCACGCTGGTTCCGTCCACATTGGTCCCCAGGATCTGGACGGTCAGATAGTTGTTCTCATACCTGGTGACGATCTTGATGGGATACAGGGAGTTGTTGGTGAACTTGTAGTCCGGCCCGCCCCAGGACACCGTGGCGTCCATGCCGGCGGTGATGTAGGCGGGAACGTACCGGTGTGCGTACCGCTCCGTGATCTCCAGATTGGACCGCAGGCAGGCCAGGTACAGGGTGGAGGAGGTCTGGCAGATGCCGCCGCCGATCTCGTCCACCGTCTCCCCCTGGACATAGGCGGGGGCCGCCTGGTAGCCCCGGGCGGCGGTCCGCTGGCCCACCACCTCATTGTAGGAGAACACGTCGCCGCTGTTCATCACGTACTCGTTGATGGAGGCGGCGGACAGCTTCACATTGGACCGGCGGGCGGAGGTGCCGCCAACATGGGTGCGGGCCTCCCCCAGCACGTCCCGGAACAGCACCTGCTCCAGCTCCTCCGCCGTGACGGCGGGCAGTTCCACCTGGGCGGGGACGGTGACGGTCTCGCCGGGCTCCGCCGCGTCCAGCAGCCGCTGGGCCTCGGCCACGTCGAAGTCGGCCCCGGCCTCCTCCGGCACGATGGTGCCGGTCTCCTTGTCGTAGGAGGCGTTCTTCACCACGCCGGAGCAGTCGTCGTAGATCTCCTGGGCGGTGAGGGTCTTGGCTGGGAGGATCTGGGCGCTGTCCACCAGGATGCCGACCGCTTCGCCGTCACCGGTGCCATTCCATCTTGCTTGTACACTTTCTGTCAGGCCGGCGGCAGACACGGACAGCCCGTTCCGGGCTTTCGTAATTTGAATCGCGTTCTCCGTCACCTCATAGGAGGCATCCTGGGCCTCCCGGGAGAACTGTTCACTGAGCTCCTTCATCTTTGCCTGGAAAACAGCCTCCTCCGGCTCCAGCACAACGCTCAGGCGGCCGTCAGCTCCGATCAGACAGGCAAGATACTCTCCGCCCTTGGCCAAAAAGCTGCTGCGGCCCTGGGTGGTGTCAAAGGCGAACTGAGCACTGGTCTCATAGTCCAGGTCCTCCGTAACGCCCAGCTCCCGGTAGGTAGATTCAGCGGCAGGGGTCTCTTCGTACAGCGTGACCTCTTCAGGCGCGGATTCCCCGTCTCCGGTCTCATCGGTCCGCGGCAGATAAAATTCCACCGTCTCCGCCGGAACTTCCTGCCGCAGCCGCTCCGCCGCCTGCTCCGGCGTAAGCCCCGCCACATCCACGCCGTTGATGGTGGTGTTGGGGTAGAAGGTATCCAGCGAATTGGCATAAGCACACAAAGCCACGTAGGCGGCAGCGAGTACCACCACAATGGCCCCTATGATGATCAGCGGCTTTCTGCCGCCGGTTTTCAGCCGCTTCGGCGCGGTGGCTTCGTTCGTATTTGGTTCCATGAAGCCCCTCCTGTTGTTCTGTCGGATCGCCCAGACAAGCCGTGCTTTCCTAGCATATGCGTTCAGGCTTTTATTTTAGCACGTTTTTTCTGGAAAAAGCATTACAATCCCGTAACAATCAGAAGGTCTCAGGCCTCTTTGCGCCGCTGCTTCGGGATGCGGATGGTCAGGACGATCTGGTCCTCCGTCTCGTCCCGCTCCGTTTTGGCGTCCACCCCCGCGTCCCGGATCAGGCGCAGCCCCCGGTCCAGGCTGTTCAAAAACAGCCGCACGTCCTTGATGATGTACGTCCGCCGCCCGGCGGGGGGCGCGGACTGCAGGGCCGCCAGCCGCCGTTCCACGTACTGCTCCGTCTGGGCCACGTTCCAGTGCTTTGCCGCCGCCTGGCGCAGGGCCGTCAGCCGCTCCCCCTCGTCCTCCAGCCGCAGCAGGCACCGGGCGTGGCGCTCCGTCAGGCCGTGCTCCACCAGCAGCGCCCGGCAGGCCGGGGACAGCCGCAGCAGCCGCAGCTTGTTGGCCAGCGCCGACGGAGACATCCCCAGCTGGGCCGCCACCGCTTCCTGAGTCATGCCCGTCTGGTGGAGGAAGGCGGCGATGGCCTCCGCCTCCTCTAAATAATGCAGGTCCTTCCGCTGCAGATTCTCCACCAGGGCCAGCAGGGCGGAGGCCCGGCCGTCCACCTCCGTCTCCAGGCAGGGGACCGTCTCCTGCCCCGCCAGCCGGGCAGCCCGCAGACGCCGCTCCCCCGCCACCAGCTCCCAGCCCTCCGCGGTCCGCCGCACCGTCAGGGGCTGGAGGATGCCGTGGCGGCGGATGGACTCCGCCAGCTCCCGGAGCGGCGCCTCCTCAAAGGTCCGCCGGGGCTGCATGGGATTGGGGCGGATCTCCCCCGCCGGGAGCCACAGGACCTTCCGTTCCGGCCTGTCCATGGGACCACCTCCTTGTCATTTCCTTCATTTTACAGGGCATGTCCCAAAAAGGCAGGGGGAATCTGTCGAGGCGGAAAAATCAGGCGGCCGTCCTGTGGGACGGCCGCCTGATCGGTTCAGCGCTCTGTTCGGTTGTTCTGGCGGAAGCGTCCGCGCTCTCAGCGGCAGAGATAGGAGAACCAGCCCTCGGCGCTGCGGGTCTCCACCAGCTCCCAGCCGTTGGCCCGCAGGCAATCCGCCACCTCCTCCGCCCGGTCGTCGATGATGCCGGAGCAGAGGAACCGACCGCCCGGGGCCAGCATGGGCCGCACCAGCGGTGCCAGGCCCTTGATGACGTCCGCCACGATGTTGGCCACCACCATCTGCCAGCCGCCCCCCAGCCCGGTCCGCAGGGCCTCGTCCCCCAGCACGTCGCCGATGCGGACGGTGTAGGTATCCCTGCCGATGCCGTTGAGGGCGGCGTTCTCATAGGCCACGTCCAAACACTTATCGTCGATGTCCACTGCCGTGGCGGCAGATGCGCCCAGCTTCAGCGCCGCGATGGAGAGGATGCCGCTGCCGCAGCCCAGGTCCAGCACCCGCTCGCCGCCATGAATGGTCTTCTCCAGCGCCGTCAGGCACAGCCGGGTGGTGGCGTGGCTGCCGGTGCCGAAGGTCAGGCCGGGATCCAGCACCAACGGCACCCGGCCCGCCCGGAGCCCCGCCTGGACCTTGGGATCCTCCCGCAGCCACTCCGGCACCACCAGCAGCCGGTCCCCGATCTCCATGGGCTTGTAGTACTGCTTCCAGTTGTTCTCCCAGTCGGCGTCCTCCAGGTCGTCCAGGGTCATCAGCAGCGTGCCGCAGTCCGCCCGGGCCTTCTTCAGCTCCTCCAGGGCGATGCGGACCTCCCCCAGCTTGGCGAAGCCTTCGTCCCCCGCCTCCAGGTAGAAGGTGATCCGGGACCGGCCCTGCATCTCCTGCCGCAGATCCTCGTCCACATAGTCCCAGTACTGATGGTTGTTCTCCAGAAAGTCCTCAAACTCCGTCTCGTCGTCGATCACCACGCCGTCGATCCCGTGGGCGGAGAGCATCGTCTCCACCACTTCCAGCCCGGTGTGGTTCGTGTCGACATGTACCTCCAGCCATTTCATGGCCGTCACCTCATCTCTCCGCCGGGGCGGATAATTTTGATCTCCAGGGAAAAGCGCCCCTTCAAAGGGGCGCTTTTCCCGTCCAAACTCACCGGTGGCTGCCCAGGAAGAACAGGGCCAGCGTGCCGGGGCCGGAGTGGTTGCCGATCACCGGCCCCACGTAGTTGATATAGATGTCCTTGACGCCGAAGCGGCGGCGCACCTCGTCCGCCACAAAGTCGGCGTCCGCCTCGCAGTCGCCGTGGCTGATGAATACGGTCTGCCCCGCCGGGTCGACGGCGCTCTCCGCCATCCGGTCCACCAGCGCCAGCAGAGACGCCTTCCGCCCCCGGGCTTTGCTCACCGGCACCAGATGGCCGGTGTCGTCCACATGCAGCACCGGCTTGATGGACAGCATGGTGCCGAACAGTGCCGCGGCGGCGCTGACCCGGCCGCCCCGCTTCAAATGGTTCAGATCATCCACGGTGAACCAGTGGCAGACCTTCCCCTTGGTCTCCTCCGCAAAGGCATGGACCTCGTCCACGGTCCGCCCCTTCCGCTTCTCCTGCACGCAGAGATACACCAGCAGTCCCTGTCCCAGCGAGGCACTGAGGCTGTCCACCACATAGATCTTCCGGTCCGGATATGCCTCCCGCAGGTCGTCGGCGGCGATCACCGCGGATTGGTAGGTGGTGGAGAGGGCAGAGGAGAAGGCCAGATACAGCACGTCCCGGCCGCTGTCCAGGATCTTCCGCATGGCCTCGTCAAAGACGCCCACGCTGATGGCGGAGGTGGTGGCCAGGGCACCGGAGCGGAGCTTGGCATAGAAGTCCCGGAAGCCGATCTCCCGGCCGTCCAGATAGTTGTGGTACACCTGATCCCCCATGTTCAGGCTCAGGGGCAGCACCTCCAGCTCCAGATCCGCCGCCATCTGGGCGGTCATGTCGCAGCAGCTGTCTGTCAGGATCACAAAATCATCCATACTCAATCCCTCTCCTTTTCCTTTTTGCTCTTTCCGCGGGGCTGGGCGGCGGTCTCCGCCGCCTCCTGGGTCTCCTTCCGCTGCCGCAGCAGGGATACATACCGGCTGCTGGCCACGCCGGCGGCATAGCTCATCAGGGCAAAATGGATGGCGGCGTCCGCCAGCTCATCCTCTCCGGTGCGGTCCTCCATCTCTCCGGCCACGGCGTTGAGCGCCTTGTCCAGACTGGAGCAGAAGGCGGCGTATCCGTCCGGGATGGGCCGGTCTCCCCGGAGCTCCTCCCGAATCAGCAGGTCCATGTCCCGGGTGGACATCACCCGCTTCAAAACACAGATAGCGGTGAGATAGGCCAGGTGGTCCCGACTGTACTTCTTCCCCTCCGCCCGGGGCACCAGACCGCTTTTGGTATAGTTGTTCACCATGGCGGCGGTGAGGCCGTCATCCTCGTCGAACCGGATCACCTGCCGGTCCATATAGCTGAGCACCTGGTCCATATACAGGGAGAAATCCGGCAGCTGATCCCAGGGCACAGGCCGCTGGCTCCGCAGGCGCTCCCGCAGCTCTGTCAGGTCATACACGCGGGCAACACTCCTTCCGCCGTTGGCACGGCTTTCATTCGGAGCCAGTATACCACAGGAATGTGATTTTGTAAATCGTATTTTAAAAAGTCCGGTATCGTTTCTTCTGTTTGCCGTTATTTCCCCACGCAGAAGCGGGAAAAAATACGGGAGACGATCTCCTCCTTCGCCGTGCGGCCTGTCAGCTCTCCCAAAGCCTCCAGAGCCTCTTCCGCGTCGGTGAGGACCGCGTCGGGCGTCAGGCCCGCCTCCAGGCCCTCCAGGGCCCGGCGGGCAGCCTCCAGGGCCCGGCGGGCGGCGTCCTCCTGGCGCCGGTCCGTCAGCAGGCTGCCCGCCTCCCCCGGATCCCCTGCGGGAAAGAGCTTCGCCACGGCTGCTTCCAGAAGCAGCAGGCCGCCGGGGGCCACGGAGCTGACGGCGAGATAGGCGTCCGGCTCCCGGATGCCCCGGGGCAGGGAGAGGACGCGGGCCTCACCGGGGGGCAGCAGGTCGCTCTTGCTGTCGGCCACGATGTAGTGGGGCGCCGTCTGCGCCAGCTCCAGGATCTCCCGGTCCTCTGCCGTGATGTCCCCCGTACCGTCGATCAGCACGATCACCAGCTCTGCGGAGGCCACGGCCTGCCGGGACCGCTCCACCCCCAGTTTTTCCACCACGTCCTCCGTGTCCCGGATGCCGGCGGTGTCGATGAGCCGCAGCAGCACACCGCCGCAGAGGACAGATTCCTCCACCGTGTCCCGGGTGGTGCCGGGGACGTCGGTGACGATGGCCCGGTCATACCCCGCCAGGGCGTTGAGCAGCGAGGATTTCCCCGCATTGGGCCGGCCCACGATGGCCGTGCGGACGCCGGATTTCAGCACCTGTCCCCGGCGGCAGGTGTCCAGCAGATGGTCCAGCCGTCCGGCGGCGTCCCGGAGGGCGGCGGCGATCTCCTCCGGCCGGACATCCTCGATGTCCTCGTCCGGGTAGTCCACCACGGCGTAGAACCGGGAGGTGACCTCCAGCAGCTCCTCCTGGACCGGCTCCAGCACCCGGCGCAGGCCGCCGTCCAGCTGGGCGGCGGCGTTTCGGGCCGTGGCGGCGGTCTCCGCGTCGATGAGGTCCACCACCGCCTCCGCCTGGGTCAGGTCCATCCGGCCGTTCAAAAACGCCCGCCTGGTGAACTCCCCGGCCTGGGCCTGCCGGGCCCCGGCGGCGAACAGGGCGGACAGCAGCTCCCGCAGCACCACCGGGGAGCCGTGGCAGTGGAACTCGGCGCAGTCCTCCCCGGTATAGCTGCCCGGGCCCGGGAACCGCACTGCCAGCCCCCGGTCGATGACCCGCCCGTCCCGGTCCAGCATCTCGCCGAAGACCATCTTCCGGGGGTCCTGGCCGGCGAAGGGACGGCCGTTGGCCGCCCGGAACACCCGCTCGCACAGGGCGAAGCACCCCTCGCCGGACACCCGGACGATGCCGATGGCAGTGGCTGCACTGCCGGTGGCAATGGCGGCGATCACGTCCATAATGGTCAGCTCCTTTTAAAAAAGATGAGAACGCCGCGGCCGGCCCCTCCCCTCACCGGCGGAGGATCCCGCCGTGATAGCAGAGCCAGCAGTCCGCGTCCAGTGCCAGCAGCCTCTGGAGAGACGCCTCCGCCCGGGGAAGGTCCAGGGCGAACTGGGGATTCGCCACCGCCGGCGTCCCGGCCTCCAGGACTGCCGCGTCTCCGGTCACCACCGCCCGCAGCCCGGGCAGGTACAGGGAGCAGTGGCCCGAGGTGTGTCCCGGCGTGGCGATCACCCGGCAGCCGCCGCACCAGGGCAGCAGGTCGCCGTCAGCCACCGTCTGGTGGACCGGGGCGGGCTCCACCGCTTTCAGCCGCCGGCAGAAGGCCTCGCCCCAGGCCCGTGCCTCCGGCGGCAGGGTGGGCTGCAGCGCCTCGGCCTGGCACAGCCGCAGGGACTTCCGCGCCCCGGTGAGGTAGGGTGCCTCTTCCGCCCCCGCCACCACCCGGATCCGGGGATACCGGGCGCACAGCCGGGCCAGGCCGCCCATGTGGTCGTCGTCGTGGTGGGTGATAAAGACCTCCGTCAGCTCCGCCGGCGAGAGGCCCAGCCCCGCCATGGCGGCCCCGATCAGCGGCAGGGACTCCGGATAGCCGCAGTCCACCAGCACCAGATGCGCCCCATCCGCCAGCAGCGCCGGGCAGAGGACCTCCCCGGTCCCCGGGACCGTCAGGGTCAGCGGGATCAGCATGGGCATCGGGTGCCCTCCTCTCTTCTGCAATACAAATCTGCAATACAAAACCGGGCGGGCAAGCTGCCCGCCCGGTCGCATTCGGTTCGTTTCGCGGTACGGATGTCACGTACCCCTTGCGGGCAAAGGAAGAACGCAGTCCCCTCTTTACTTCACCCGCTCGCCGGCGGCCTCTTTCGCCCGGATCTCCTTCACGGCATCCTTGTGGGAGAGGTTCACGCGGCCCTTCTCGTCGATGTCGGTGACCTTCACCCACATCATGTCGCCCACCTTGCAGGCGTCCT
>ERZ1643246.2930-NODE-2930-length-15407-cov-4.847316_pt1 | contig 15407 bp, 22 predicted proteins | sample MGYA00579265_ERZ1643246 | MGnify/ENA primary metagenome ERZ1643246 (study PRJEB29033, sample SAMEA4952261) | chicken gut metagenome | biome: Broiler Chicken; feature: Gastrointestinal Tract; material: Caecum | place: Ireland | collected 2018 | study: Broiler... | reverse complement strand
TCTTTGAATCTCTCGCTGTACAAGATGTTTGACAAACCTACAGAAAGAAGTGTGTGGGGCCAAAGGTTCCCCACACACGACTTCTTCCCCTCTCCTTGACGAAAGGCCGACTGACAGTAAAAGGATGAAAAACATGAAAAAAATTCAGAGACAAAAGCTGCTGGCATCCGCCAGAAAAATGCCTCCCCTATATCACAAGCTTCCTGGAGAGCCTTTTGATATTCGGAAAAGCCGTGTGTTATGGTGGCTGGTCAAACAACCGTCTGTTTTGCATTATCTATGGAATCTTTTCAAAGATTCCGGCGTCATTTATTTCAACCGGGACACCGGTAAGTGGCAGGGAGTGGATTTTCATCATGAAGAGGATTGAGTTTTTTATGGCTATGGAGCCACCGACTGTTACCCACCAGGAAAAGGCGGTACGGGTAGTAAAAGGAAAACCCGTGTTCTACGAGCCGGCGAGGTTGTCAGAAGCTCGGGCAAAGCTAAAAGCCCACCTGTGCAAGTTCCATCCCCAGGAGCCTCTTGTAGGTCCTGTACGGCTGGAAGTGAAGTGGATGTTCCCTGCTTCTGGAAAGCATCGGGACGGGGATTGGCGGGACACCAGGCCGGATACAGACAACTTGCAAAAACTTCTGAAAGATGTGATGACAACCTTGGGTTTCTGGAAGGACGACGCGCAAGTTTGCTTGGAAACTGTAAAAAAAGTTTGGGCGGCTCATCCGGGAATTTATATTTTAGCGCAGGAGCTGGAATCATGAAAAAACGTCAGATAAAAACTAAGAAGGATCCGCCTCCTGGTTCCCCAATGGCCAGAGCAAAGGTGTTAAACCAGTTGGCTCGGGAAAAGTCTCCTACTTGGGAAACACTTCCGAAAAAAGAACGGCAGTATGTAGAGTGTCTCCACAAATGTTTGGTGCAATACTGGCACCGGCAAATTTCTCGAGAAGCTCTTCAGGGGCATCAGAAATTGTTGGCAGCACACCTTCTGTGTGAATCGCAAAAAAGTTATTATACCCGACTTTGGTTTGGGGAAGACAAAGGAGAAATGGAAAGTGGCCACGCCTGAAAACGCAGAAAAAATCAAATACCTGTCTCGGTACATACCTCTGAGCGGGCGCATCAACCGTATGCTGGAAGAGCAATACCGGTGGAAATGCCTGGCCATGAAGGTCACACAGAATTTTTCCCCGACTCCTGGCGGCGGCGAAAGCGGCAGCCCTATTGAGCGGCCTATGGATAAGGTGGACGAATTGGAAAGAAAAATCACCCAGGCTATTGATGAGCTTGCGGACATTAGGATGGAAATTGAGGCAGTACTGGGACAGTTGGAGGACGATACTCTCCGGGAACTCATGGAATACCGGTATATTGATGGGCTGACCTGGGAACAGGTTGCAGAAAAAATGCATTATTCTTGGAGACATACCTGCCGATTGCACGGAGAAGCGTTAGCTAAAATCAACATGTCATAGTATGTCATACTCCACCTGTGGTATGATGTAGGCGGAAGAACATCCTCCTTACTATCTGCCGCCGGGTTTTACCTCTTTCCCTGGCGGCACATATGCGGCGGGCTGGTAGCAACCCGGGAAATCAAGTTCGATTCTTGACCGCCGCACCACGTATAACGCACGCTTCATTTGTTTCGCGCTCCTTTCGCAAAAGCAGTCCGGTTTTCCGGGCTGTTTTTGTTTTACCCTGATTTGCGAGGTGACCGTCATGCCCATGCCCTGCCCGCTCGACGGGAAATGCATCTACAATACCTATCCGACTACGGCAAAGCACGTCTGCGCCCTGCCCTGCTGCATCTACCCCGAGGAGCAGCGCCGGGCACTCATCCGGGCCATTACTGCGCTGGCGGTCAAACCTCACCGCAACCCGGTAGAGGAGGCAAGGTTGCAGCGGTACCGGGGGTATCTCCGTGAGCTTTGGGGCGGTGGGCCCTAATTATGGCCAACGAACGGAATCTTGTCCCAAACAGTGCTCGAACTCCGAGCGAACGCCGAGAAAATGCCAGCAAAGCAGGTATTGCCAGCGGGAAGGCTCGCCGGCGCAAAAAGAGCATGAAGCAGAAGATGCAGCTGCTTTTGTCCCTCCCCGCTGCCGACAACGACCAGGCAGAACTCTCCGCTATGGGCGTTGACCCAGAGGACATGGATAATGAGATGGTACTGGTTAAGGCCCTGTTTCTGGCGGCGGCTGAGGGTGACACCAAGGCCTTTGACCGCATCCAGGACGTGCTGGGCCGTACCGTCGCCCGGGAGGAGTTGGCCCTCAAAAAGCAGGAGGCAAAAAAGCGGAATACTCCATCCAACGGAAAGCTGGAAGAGCTGATTTCCGGATTACAGGAGGAACAGGATGATCTACACACAGAAGCAACGGACGCTGATGAACCTGTGGAAACAGAATAAACTGCGCCGCCTGAACATCCTGGAAGGCTCCGTTTCTTCCGGTAAGACCTGGATTTCCTTGGTGTTGTGGGCCTTCTGGGTGGCAACGATGCCCCAGGACAAGCTCTATCTCATGTGCGGGAAATCCTTGACCACGCTCAAACGAAACTGCCTGATTCCCCTGGAAGAGCTGGTGGGAAGCTCAAACTTCACCTTCTCTCTGGCAGCCAAGGAAGGGTATTTGTTTGGCCGGCGGATGCTGCTGGAAGGCGGCAACGACGCCCGGAGTGAAAGCAAGATTCGCGGTTTGACCCTGCAAGGGGCCTACTGCGACGAGCTGACGCTTTTCCCCCGGGACTTTTTCGTGATGCTGCTGTCCCGCCTGCGTGTTCCCGGCGCGAAGCTCATCGCCACCACCAACCCCGACAGCCCCCAGCACTGGCTGAAGACGGAATACATCGATCGGGAGACCGATCTGGATTTGTTGGATATGCGGTTTACTCTGGATGACAACACCACTCTGGACCCGGACTACGTAGACTCTATCAAAGCGGAGTACACCGGCGTTTTTTACGACCGATTTATCCGTGGGGAGTGGTGCTTGGCAGAGGGAAGGATTTATTCCCAGTTTGACCCGGCCAAGCATATCCGGCGGGAGGGCCTGCCAAAAGGGAGATGGTATATCTCCGTAGACTATGGCACCATGAACGCCTTTTCCGCTGGGCTGTGGAGATATGACGGGGAGACCGCATACCGGGCTGCGGAGTGGTATTACAGCGGACGCAAAACACGGAGACAGCTGACCAACACGCAGTATCTGGAACAGCTTCAGCGGCTGGCAGGGGATCGCCCTATTGAGGCGGTAATCGTGGACCCTTCGGCCGCCTCTTTTATCGCGGAGCTGCGGCAGGCCGGATTTACTGTGCGCAAGGGCAAAAACGATGTGGTAGACGGCATCCGGCGTACTGCTGCCGCTCTGCAGCAGGGGAAACTTCTCTTTTCCCCGGCGTGTGTTGATTGCATCCGGGAATTTGGGCTGTATTGCTGGGACGAAAAAGCGCCGGAAGACCGCCCGCTCAAGGAGAACGACCACGCTATGGATGAGGTGAGGTATTTTGTCAGCACCATTATGTGCGGCGACATCCATTACCACGCTGTGAAAGGAGGGATCTGATGGACGTCAAAAATTATATGCTGGGCGGCGTTTTTGTCATTGCCGATGATGTGGAGTTGACGCCTCGGCTGTTAGATGAATACATCTCTTGTCACCGTCAGTTGGTGGCGTCAAAGTATCAGCGCTTAAAGGACGCTTATGAGGATAAGTATCAAATACTGTCCGCACCGAAAAAGCCGGATTACAAGCCGGATAACCGCATCCCGGTGAACTTTGCCAAGTATATCGTGGATACGATGAACGGCTTTTTTATGGGTATCCCCGTAAAGGTGACGTCGGATGTGCCGGCAGCCGGGGACTATGTCAATTTGCTGGACCAGTACAACGACCAGGACGACAACAACGCGGAGCTCTCCAAAATCTGCGATATCTACGGTCACGGATACGAGATGTACTATGTTGACGAGGAGGGCGAGATCGGCATCACCTACCTGTCGCCTATGGAGGGTTTCATGATTTACGATGATTCCATCCTGGAGCGCCCCGTGTACTTTGTCCGGTATTACCGAGATACAAATTTGATTCTTCGAGGGAGCTGGTCTGACGCAGCCAGCGTCACCTATTTCCACGAAGGAGCGGGCAGCCTTGTGTTCGATGATAGCCGTGCCCACGGCTTTGACGGCGTGCCGGCGGCGGAATGCCTGGAAAACGCCGAGCGGCAGAGCATCTTCTGGTCTGCCCTCCCTATGATTGACGCTTACAACAAGGCAATTTCCGAAAAAGCCAACGATGTGGACTATTTCGCGGACGCCTACATGAAGATCCTTGGGGCGAAGCTGGACACGGAGGAGCTGGAAAACCTCCGCCGGCGGCGCATTATCAACTTCGACGGAGATGGGTCGGAGGGGCTGGTGGTAGATTTCCTGCAAAAGCCCGATGGTGATGCTACGCAAGAGAACCTCATCGACCGGCTGGAACGGCTGATTTTCCAGGTCAGCATGGTGGCCAATATCTCCGATGAAAATTTCGGCACATCCTCGGGAATCGCCCTGAAGTATAAACTTCAGGCCATGAGCAACCTGGCTAAGACAAAAGAGCGGAAATTTGCCTCTATGATGAATCGCCGGTATAAGCTGATTTTTTCCAACCCGGTTTCCGGAATGCGAAAAGAGGATTGGCTGAGCCTGCGGTATCAATTCACCCTGAATTATCCGGCCAATGTGCTGGAAGAGGCTCAGATCGCCGCGCAGCTCTCCGGGGTGGTTTCCAGAGAGACGCAGCTGCAGGTGCTTTCTGTGGTGGATGATGTGCAGGAAGAAATCCAGCGCATAGAAGAGGAACAGGATATGACGGGATACAGCACGGATTACCCCACGGGGAGGATAGCGGATGACCTACTGGGAACGGCGGCAGCGGGAACTGAATCAGGCACTTGAGAAGGACGAGGCAAAGCTGAAAAAGCGGCTCTCGTCCTTTTATGATGCCGAATACCGCAAACTGGAAAAAGAAATTGCGGCCTATTACAGCCAGTATGGGGAGAATAACGTTATCGCCTACCGGCGGCTCACGGAATCCCTGCCGGAAGAGGATAAGCGGCTCCTGCTGGAACGGATGGACGATTTTGCGGAGAAATATCCGGAATACGCCCATTTGCTCCCGGTTCGGGAGAGCATCTACAAGCTCAACCGTTTGGAAGGGCTGCAGCAGTCCATCCTTCTGCAGCAGTTGGAAATCGGCGCGGTAAATGAGGAAGAGATCCGGAAGCACCTGGAAAAGCAGGCGGCCCGGAACGCCAGCGCCGCAGCAGAGACCATGGGCTTCGGAAAAAACTTCTATGCGGAAAATTCTCAGCTGGTGCGGCAGATAGTCAATACTGCCTGGTGCAACGGGAAAAATTTTTCACAGCGCATTTGGGATAATGTGGAAAAGCTGGCCGGTTATTTGGGCACGGACTTGGCCCAGGGCTTTGCCCGGGGGGACAGCTACGAGCGTCTGACAAAGCAGCTCCGGCAGCGCTTCGGGAAAGTTTCCCGCAATGATGCATACCGGCTCATCTATACAGAGGGCACCTTTGTCATGAACGAGGCCCGGGCCGCTTCGTTTGAGCAGGATACGGAGGAATACATTTTCCGAGTGCAGTATGACGCCATCCGGCGTAACGGCTGGCGGGACATCTGTGATGATTTGGACGGACAGACTTTCCTTTGGAGCGAACGCCGGCCAGGTATCAACTTCCCGCCTATGCACGCCTGGTGCCATTGCACGGCTACGCCTTACGTATCTGATTGGAATGCGTGGATGGACCGATATGTCCAGCGGCATGGCAGCGGGCAGGCGGAGAAAGTCGGAAATCGTATTAGTGGAGAAAGAGAGTCATCGCCCAGAAGAGCCACGAAAGGAACCTATGGAGTCAACTGGCCTAAAATTCAATCTCCCGAATACCGGGAAAGCCTAGAAAAATTATCTGATAATCCAAAGGTTGTGGATGCAATAGAGACCCGAGCAAAATGGGCTTTGAGTAATCGCGATGGAAAAGTGACAGAAGAAATTTATGCCATCAATTTGGATACTGGAGAAGAAATTGCAAGCATTTTGGGACAACAGGTTGAGTCAGGCGTTAAAAGAACATCGGCGTTTACCCGTAGATTGAATGCGGCTGATCAAAAAGGAGTTAGAATTTTGTTGTTGCATAATCACCCCCGTGGACTTCCGCCAAGTCTCAGCGATATCAACGCTTTGTATCAAAATCGAAATGTATCTGGTATAACAATCGGCCACGATGGAAGTATTTATTACTATTCTCGCCCCAGGAGGATTATATCGAAAGATGATTTTGAGGTTGCACAGTTGAAATTTTCGCGGTATACTGAAATTACGGGACAAGAAAAAGCGTTAGCTCAGTTGGCGAAGCAGTATGGCTTTAAATTTGAGAGACTATAAAAAAGGGGGGAAATAAGGTGTGCGCAGAAAATGATAAGAATACATGGAGTCCGTTAGACTGGACAGAAGACGATAAGAGCACCTGGGATTTAATAGATAGGATACATCAAATGTCTGAAGAAGAAATTGAAAATCGCCTTCGTGAACTTGAGAAAAACAAAAAAGAATCTACAGAGTGATTTTGATTTAAGACTCAAAATTCAAAGATTTTAATACCACCCACCGAAAGGCAGGGTGGTATTTTTATACCCATTTTCAGGAGGAAGGTATTATGAAACAGCTGTTATTTTTCCACGCAACCTGGTGCCCGCCTTGCCGGCGGGCCGAAAAGGAAGTCATCGGTCCTTTGGAGCAGGAGGTAGGCCCGGAGAAAATTCGGCGTATCAACGCCCAGGAGGACCCTCAGACCGCCGAGAAATACCAGGTAACCAAACTGCCCACGGCCATCGTGGAGGAGGACGGGGAAATCCTGTACCGGGCAGTGGGGAACCTCGACCGGGATACCCTGAAAAGGTTGCTGGAATGATACGGGTGGCCGAGAATGATGCCGGGGTGACCGTAACCGGCCATGCCGGGTACGGGCCTCCGGGGCAGGATATTGTCTGCGCTGCCGTTTCGGCGCTGGTGCAGACATTGGCTCTCTATTTGGACCCGCTGGCCCCAGGAGAGACAGTGTGCTCCATGGAGCCGGGAAGCGCAACAATCCGCTATACATCCCTCAGTGAGAAGGGCAGACTGCTGGTCTGCTCTTTTTTTGTGGGAATAGAGGCCGTTGCGGCGGCCTACCCGGACAATGTGACCATGACCAGGCGGGGAAGTCAATAAAAGCTCCGGATACGGCCAGGCGTGGAAGCCGATAAAAGCTACGGAAGTCTGTGCGTGACGACTATAAACAACGGAGGAGAACGATATGACTGAACTTTTGAACTTGCAGCTCTTTGCCGAGGATGCGCCCGCTCAGGAGGCGGAGCCTCAGGAAGCCCCCAAGGGTGGGGATGACAAACCCGCAGAAAAGCCTTCTGCCAAATACACGGATAAGGACGTGGACGAGATTTTGAACCGAAAATTTGCCGAATGGGCAAAGAAGCGGGATAGGGAAGTCTCGGAGGCTCAGAAGCTGGCGGAGATGGGAGCTCAGGAGAAGGCCGAATACCAGCGGGACCAGCTTCAGAAGCAGCTGGATGAACTGACCAGAAAGGCCGCTCTGGCCGATATGGCAAAGGTGGCCCGCTCCATGCTGGAAGAGCAGGACGCGCCTGCGGATGACGCCCTGGTGGAACTGCTGATTTCTGATGATGCCGAACAGACAAAAAATGCTGTGGAGGCCTTTTCCAAAGCGTTCCACGCTGCTGTGGATGCGGCTGTTAAGGATAAGCTGCGGGGTGCGCCTCCGAAACGGGGTGGTGCATCCGGCATTACTCGGGAGCAGATTCTGGCGGTGAAGAACCGGGCAGAGCGGCAGCGGCTCATTAACGAAAATATGGACCTTTTTAAAGGAGGAAATTGACACATGACCAACAAAATGAACCTGCAGCTCTTTGCTGCAGCGACCAACACCACTGTGGCGGCAGACCTGGAGCCGGCCATTTCCGTGGATTTTACCAGCCGGATTTCCCAGAACATCGACGAACTGCGCCGGGTGTTGGGCATTTCGGAGCTGGTGCCCATGAGCGCCGGCACAGACATCAAGATTTACAAGATCTCCAAGAAGAACTCCCCCGCGCAGGTGGGCGAGGGCGAAAACATCAACCTGACGGAGATTGAGCGGAAGCTGGTCAGGACCATCACCCTCGACCTGAACAAGTACCGGAAGAATACCACTGCCGAGGCCATCCAGAAGGTGGGGCGCAGTATCGCCATCAACCAGACGGATGAAAAGCTGATTGCTGAAATCCAGAAGGATATCAAAAAGGCTTTTTACACCGCTCTGGCAACCGGTACCGGTACCGCTACCGGCACCACCCTGCAGGTTACCCTGGCCAATCTCTGGGCCAAGCTGCAGAGTTACTACGAGGATATGGATGTAACCCCTATTTTCTTCGTCAATCCCCAGGATGTGGCGGATTATCTGGGTACCGCGCAGATCACCATGCAGACGGCTTTCGGTTTCACTTATATCGAGAATTTCCTGGGCCTGGGCACGGTTGTGGTGACGCCCCAGGTGGCGGCCAAAACGGTATATGCTACGGCACAGGAGAACCTCAACGGCGCATATGCCCCGGTTTCCGGTGATGTGGGCCAGACCTTCGGCCTGACCGCCGATGCCACCGGCCTTCTGGGCATGACCCACCAGATGAAATCTGACAACGCCACCATCGACACCCTGGTGCTGTCCAATGTGGTGTTTTATCCGGAGTTCGCGGATGGTATTTTCAAGGGGACTATCTCGGGGGAATCCTGACCCCGCTTGAGAGCGTAACCATCGGCGGCACGGCTCAAGTGGGGCAAACCTTAACGGCCACCATTGCTCCCAGTGGGGCAACGGCAACCTATCAATGGAAATCGGCAGACACAGAGGGCGGCAGCTATACCAATATCGACAGCGCCACGACGGCTTCCTATGAGCTGACGGCCAGTGAGAGCGGCAAATACATCAAGGTAGAAGCCAAAGGCACTGGGAAGTATAGCGGTACTGTACTCAGCACCGCCACTGCTGCTGTAACGGCTGCTGGCTAAGGAGGGCTGCAAGCGTGGAACTAATAGAGCGGGTGCAACTGCGGCTGCAAGGAGAAAATCCGGATACAGCTCTTTTGCAGGAACTGATTTCCACCGCCTCTGACCGCTTGTGTATCCGTTTGGGAGAGGATTCCCTGCCAGCTTTGTTCGAGTCTATCTGTGTGGATGCGGTGGTCAAGATGTACCGCCGGATGTACTACGAGGGGATTTCTTCAGAGAACGGTGGGAACCTGTCCACCTCCTTTGTAGAGGACATTTTGAACGAGTACGCAGAGGAGATTGACGGCTGGAACAGTCGGAAGGCCAACACCTCCGGCAGCGGGAAGGTGGTGCATTTCCTGTGATATGGAAACCCGCAACAGCTATTCTGCATCGTGAAACCGGGAAGGACTCCCTGGGGAACCCTCTGTATGAGGAATCCCCGGGGGCCTCTTTTCCCGCTCGATTTACCCCCTGGGACAACCAGGAGATTGCTCTGGAGGGCAGGGAGATAACCCGCAATAGCCGCAAACTGCTGGTACGCGTGGCCCGGAAGGAATTTCCGGCCTGCGAAAAGGTCAGCTTTGACGGCGGGATGTATACGATTTCCCAGATTACAGACCTCTATCCCCGTTTTACCCTGCTCTATGTGACAGAATACAAGGGGTGAGAAAATGGCAAAGGGAATGTCTGTGTCGGTCTCCGGCACAAAAGACCTGGAACAGAAACTGCAGCGCATGAACCAGATACGGTTTGACGCGGTTGTTGAGAAACAGGCCATCCAAATGGTAGACCGGGCAACAGCCAGCCATAACCCCGCTCAAGGTGGGCAGCGGGCCGGGAGCGGGGGCAGCGCTGAAGTGGGATATACCAAAGAATACGCCCCTCATGTGGAGTATGGCCATCGGACCAGAAACGGCGGTTGGGTCCCGGGACAACACTTCTTACAAAAGAACGTAGAAATCCAGCGGCCTATCTTTCAACAGGATTTGTTGGAAGCCGTTGAAAAGGAGAAAGGGTGAGCCATGTATAAACAATTGGGGTTAGTAGACCTGATTCATGGGATTCAGGCCAAAGTAGAAGAGAAAACAGGGGCAAAGTGCTATGACGCGGTACCGCGAAATGCACCGAGCCCCTTTTATTTTGCCGAGGTTATCGGCAAGCGCCCGGCGCACACAAAGACCATGTATCGGGATGTGTACACCGTCTGGATTCACGCCATAGCCCAGCCTGGGGATTCTTCCGTGCAAATTTATGAGATGATCCAGCAACTTGAGGAAACTCTGACAGAGGACATCTCCCTGCCGGAGGGCTTCGAGTTGATTCTGCAGGCCAGCAATGGCGTACAGACCATCAAGACGGACGAGACCAACGAGAAGCACGCGGTGCTCTCCTTTGAATTTACCGTGTGTTATGGGTTTAAGTGCAAAATATGAAAGGATGAAGGATTTGGAAAAAATGAACCTGCAGCTTTTCGCGTTTGATAATAACGCATACTGTGATTTTACCAGCTCTGCCGCCAAGGCTCTGGCCGGCAAGGATATCCTGCTGGCTATCTACAACACGGATGGCTCGAAACTGCTGGCCATCAGCGGGCAGCAGGGCCTGACCATCAACCGGTCGGCGGACTCCATTGAGATTACCTCCAAGGATACCGCCGGCGGCTGGAAGTCCAAGATTGCCGGCATGAAGGAATGGAGTATTGACAACGACGGCCTGTATGTGCCCGGCGACGAAAGCCATACGCTGCTGTCCGCTGCGTTTGAAAACTCCGAGCCTATTTGCCTGAAGGTAATCAACGGCAAGACTAAGGTAGGAATGTTCGGCGGCCTGGCCGTCATTACGGATTACCCCCTGGAAGCGCCTTACGATGACGCCATGACTTACAGCCTCTCTCTGGAAGGCATGGGGGCCCTGACTGACTTGCTGGCGGAACCGGTCGACCCGGACACCATGCCGGAAGGGAGCGCCGCCCTGGCCCCGTTGACTGTGGTATCTGTAGAGGGTTCCACGAACGGCCAGACTAATGTGTACGTAAACCCGGTGAAGTCCGGCAGCAATAAGTATTACTACAAGACCGGCGTAGCTCCCCTGGCATACCCTGCTTATAACGAGGTGGTTTCCTCCACTTCTTGGGATGGCAGCGCGGGGATTGCAGCAACAACCGGCCAGCAGATTATGATTATTGAGACGGACAGCAGCAACAAGGCTTTGAAGGCGGGCGTGGCCACGGTCACCGCTAAGGCCGGAGCGTAAGGAGGCGTTTTATGATCGAATTCAACGGCAAAAGCTATGTGCTTAAATACAATATCAACCGGATCGAGATGATCGAGAATGCCACCGGGAAGCCTATCCTGGCGGAATTCAGCCAGAACCGGGGTATGCTGAGCATCTCCTCCCTGAAGTCCTATTTTGCCTATGGTCTGAAGGAAGAGGGCTCTGATATCTTCGTGGCCACTAAAAAAGCCATGGAGATTGCGGGGCAGCTTATTGAAGCTGAGGGCTATGCCGCAGTGTGCGGCTTGGTAGTAGAGGCTATTGAAAGGGACTGCCCTTTTTTCTTCCAAGGCAGTTAATTGAGCTGGAATATCTCCGCAGCGACGAACCGGAAGACCCTCAATATGCAGAAATAGCGAAGCCATACCAGCGGGATATGGACTTCGCTTTTTTTGCGGCCAATTTTGGCTATTCCAAGGCGGATTACGACGCCCTGACGCCCCGGGAAATCAACTTCCTTTATAAGGCCTGGGAAAATAGAGTGATCGCAGACAGCTATCACCTATACAATGCGGTTTTTACGGCGGTCTATAATGTCAACCGCCCCAAGCGCAAACGGGCGCTAAAGCTGTGGAAAAAGCGCAGCACCCAGAAGGCAAACATGGAAGTCGTCCAGGAAAATCTATCGATTATCCGTGAAGTGGAGAAAAAAGAAGGAAACGGCTGGGTCAGGAAGATTTATGCGGCCAATCATATGAGATTTCCGGGGAAGGAGGGATAGAATGCCGGATTATACCCTGTCGGCTAAAATTACAGGTGACAGCTCCGGGTTTGAAAAGGCGTTTTCTTCGGCCCAGAAGGCGGCGCAAAATTTTGAAAAGGTAATGAGCACCGTTGGAAAAAAGGTATCTGATATCGGGCAAAAAATGCAGGATGCGGGTTCAAAATTGACCGGCGTGACCACCGCGTTTGCCGGGGTAGCGGCTATAGGTGTAAAGTACAACGCCTCCATGGAGACTTATTCTACCAGTTTTGAAACGATGACTGGCAGCGCGGAAAAAGCGGCCGAAATCATGCAGCAGTTGCAAAAGATCGGAGCCGAAACGCCTTTTGAATTCGAGGATTTGGCGAAAACCACAAATACGCTGATGCAGTTCGGGTTTACCGCTGATGAAGCTATCGAAAGTATGCAGATGCTGGGAGACATTTCCCAAGGGTCTGCGCAGAAGATGGACAGCATCACCCGGGCTTTTGGCAAAATGTCTTCTTCCGGAAAGGTGTCTTTGGAAGACATCAACATGATGATCGACGCAGGGTTTAACCCCTTGCAGGAAATCAGCCAAACCACCGGGGAAAGTATGGCGGACCTATACGAACGTATCAGCGATGGCGCAATGTCGGTAGATGAGATTACAGCCAGCATGCAGCGCGCGACTTCGGAAGGCGGTATGTACTTCCAATCCATGGATAAGCAGTCCCAAACCTTTTCTGGGCAGCTTTCCACTTTGAGCGACAACGCCCAGAGCTTTCTCGGGAATATCACCAGCGGAATTTTTGAAAAATTGGCGCAGGATATTTTGCCAAAAGTCAACGAAGCGGTTTCTTTGCTGAATGATGCCTTTGAAGCCGAAGGCATGAGTGGTGTTTTGAGTGTGATTCAGAGCATCGTTCCGCAGCTGGAACCGGTGTTCGACGCCTTTGACACGTTCCGGGAGAAACTGGACGCTTTGGGCATCGATCCCATGATGTTTGCCGGGGCCGTGGCAGCCGCAGGGCCATTATTGATAGTTCTCGGGAAAATTACATCAGTTACTGGTGGAGTTATCAGCGGACTTGGGTCGGTAACCGGAGGATTAGGGAAATTCGCAGAGAGTATGCGGCTCGCCGGCAGTAACGGAACGGTACTGAGCGGGGTTATGACGAAATTGACCTCGCCAATGGGGGCTACTATCGCAATCATTGCCGCTGTTGCAGCCGCTTTTGCCTATCTCATGGCCACAAATGACGACTTCCGGACTTCTGTGATGAACACAGTTTCGGAAGTATCAGCATCTTTGAAACCGTCTTTGGAACTGATAGGCTCCACCTTAATGGAATTGGGCTCTACGCTGATGCAATCCATCGGCTCCGTGCTGCAGGCGCTGGCCCCGTCCCTTGCACAAATCGTGGCGATTATCGGAGATGTTCTGGCAATGCTCGGGCCAGTAGTTGCAATGCTGGTGGCCTCGTTGGTGCCGGTTTTGGAGCAGGTTATTTCTATGGCCACGCAAATTCTAACGGTGGTCACTCCGTTTATAGGCTTGCTTATCGGGCAGATGATGCCGGCCATACAGCAGATTATCGTTTTAGTTGGGGCCATGCTTGGCCAAATTATTCCGTTGATTTCGCAGCTGACTTCGGCTCTTATGCCGGTGATTCAGCAAATCATTACGGCTGCCATGCAGATTGTTACGGCTGTTATGCCGGTAATTATCAATCTGATTTCCCAGCTGATGCCCTTTGTATCGCAGATCGTCCTTCTGGTAGGGAATTTGGTTTCTTCTCTGGTTCCCCTGGTTTCCATGCTGATTTCCGAGTTGGCCCCTATTATCAGTAAAATTGTGACAGTGGTTCAGAAGATTATTTCTGCACTATTGCCGCCGCTGATCGCTATTATCGAATCTGTTATGCAGGCGATCGATGCGCTGATGCCGCCCATTATGCAGGTTTTGGACATTGTAATCGGTGTGATTTCGGATATTATCGAAGCAGTAACGCCGGTGGTTTCCTTTGTGGGAGAGATTATAGGAGGGATTATGGATGTAATTACTCCTATCATCGAATTTATAGCAGGGATCATCGGTACGATCGTTTCGTTCGTGACCCCTCTCATCGATACTTTTTCCAGTGTTTTCAGCAGCATCTATAACACGGTTGCCGATATCATGAGCAATGTAGGAAGTTTTATCAGCGGAATTTTTGAAAAGGTTGAAGGTGCATGGGATGGGCTGACCAGCTTCGTATCCGGTGTGTTTGACGGTATCTCTGGAGCGGTAAGCGAACTGGTCAATACTGTGAAGGGCTTTGTGAACGGGGTAATCAGCGGAATTAACTCCGCTATCGGCCTAATTAACATGATCCCCGGCGTAAATATCGGAACAATTCCGTATTTGGCACGAGGTACCGATGACTGGCAAGGCGGATTTGCCGTGATGAACGAAGGCGGCAGAGGGGAATTGACATACCTGCCTAATGGAGCGCAGGTCATTCCCCATGACATCAGCGTGAAATATGCCAAAGAAGCGGCCCGGGCAAACACCCAGGCTCCGGCGCAGACAATTTTGGCGATTGATTATGACCGTTTGGCCGCTGCTATGACGCGGGTTCACCTGACGCCGGTCATGGAAATTGATGGAGCGCGGGTAAGCGAGGTGCTGAGTCCGTATACAGACCAAAATATGAGCCAGCGCACACGTATGGCTGCAAGGGGGATGGTATAATGCCCGGAATTCAAATTGGAGAGATGCATTCAGAATATGATTTTGAGATGTACATGACGGATTTTTCCGTTTCCCCGCCAGAGCCGCGAACCTCCTATGTGGATGTGCCTTTCCGGGATGGGCTGTTGGATTTTTCCACGGCTCTGACCGGGGGCATCGTGCGGTATCAAAATCGCACCGTGACCGCGAGCTTTGTGACCAAGGATACCGCAGAGGACGGATGGCGGGAGCGGTATCACAGCTTTATCAATGCCTTCCACGGAAGGAAAGAGAAGCTGATTTTTGACTATGATCCGGATTATTACTATCTGGGCAGGATTACCTGCGATGCCTCCAAAGACGATCAACTAATTGGAGCCGCATCCATCACCGCGGACTGCGACCCATACAAATACAAGCTCTCGCCCACTGTGCGGGAATTTGACGTGAGCGGGAGTGAGGGCCTGGACATCATCCTGCAAAATGACCGGATGCCTACGGCGCCCACAGTCACCACCGACGCGGAAATTACCGTGGAGTTTGGCGAGAACACTATTGCGTTTGAAGCCGGCACCCGCAAGGCCCCAGCCCTGCTCCTGCTGGAAGGGGCCAACCATATGACCCTCACCG
>ERZ1643246.2929-NODE-2929-length-15408-cov-8.382922_pt1 | contig 15408 bp, 15 predicted proteins | sample MGYA00579265_ERZ1643246 | MGnify/ENA primary metagenome ERZ1643246 (study PRJEB29033, sample SAMEA4952261) | chicken gut metagenome | biome: Broiler Chicken; feature: Gastrointestinal Tract; material: Caecum | place: Ireland | collected 2018 | study: Broiler... | reverse complement strand
GGTCGATTACTTCAAAGCCTGCGGACTCGATCATCATAGCAACCAGGTTCTTTCCAATATCATGAAGGTCGCCGGCTACAGTAGCGATGATAACTTTTCCCAGAGCTCCGGTGGATCCGCTGGACAGATGGGGTTTCAGAACCTCAACGCCAACCTTCATGGCCTTTGCGGCTACCAGCATCTCGGGAACGAAGATCTCGTTGTTTTTGAATTTCTCACCAACAACGCCCATGGCATCGATCATACCTTTGTTCAGGATCTCAACGGGATCACATCCGTCATCCAGAGCAGCCTGTACAGCAGCACCGATCTGTTTTGCTTTGCCTTTTTCTACTAATGCAGCAACTTCATCAATTTTTGACATACCTTTTTTCCTCCATTTTGGTTAAATTTTTTTATAATACAATCTTCTTTCCGCCGAAGATTATATTCCTCTTCTGTGGTTTTCACACACCGGCGGTGAAGTGAAACCTTTTCTATGTATGCCGGGGACACCCGCAAACCAGGATGCCTGCGGATTGCTCCGTACTTATTTCTTCGGTCCGAACAGGCCGTCTCTGTAAGCTTCGATGTACTCCATGCAGAAATCATCCAGTCCCAGCATAGCCTCGGTGGCGTAGATAATTCCCAGCAGGTCGCGGTTGGTGGGATCCAGAATGGCACTGTCCAGTCCCGCCTTCATGGCCAGAACCGTGAAGCTCATGTTCAGCAGCTTACGAACCGGCAGATTGAAGGAAATATTGCTGACAGCAGCCGTAATGTGGATATCCGGATACTGTTTACGGATGGTGCTGATTACTTCCTCATTCATGGCAATTCCATCTTCGGAAGTACAGAGCATCTCTACCAGCGGGTCGATATGCAGACGGCTGGGCTTGATTCCATACTCTTTTGCCTTGGCCATCAGATTGTCAAATACTCTCAGACGGTCGGCAGCTGTTTTCGGAATACCTGTATCATCGCTGCAGAGGGCAACTACTTCCCACTCTGTATCAGCAATGGCCGGGAAAATCTTCTCAACCTTGTCACCTTCCATGGATACGGAGTTGATCAGACCAGGACGCTTGCAGTAGGGGAATACCTGCAGCAGCACATCGGGGCTGGGGCTGTCCACACTGATGGGCAGATCTGTTACTTCCTGGATGCAGTCGATCATCCACTTCAGCGTCTCAACTTCCTCTGCCTCCGGAACAGAAGCACAGCAGTCAATAAAGGTGGCGCCGGCCTCGGCCTGCGCAATGGCGCGCTGCTTGATAAAATCAGCATCCCTCTTGGCAATGGCTTCTGCCACAGACGGAATGGAGCCATTAATTTTCTCGCCGATAATAATCATTCTTTTATACCTCCGGTTAATAAAAATCAGATTTTTTCACTGCGTTTATTATAGCAAAAAAAAACTGCGGCCTGTATCCGCATATCTATTGACTTTTTGTGAAGTTTTTCCTACACTATGTAGGAAGAATAATTTTTTCAGAAACAGGAGACACAGACATGAAGTTAAGTCCTCTTCTTATTGTAAATTATCTGCAGAGCCGGTATTCGCTGGAAACAGACGCTTCCTGGGACAGCGCCCTCACTCTGGGGCGTCCCGTTTTTCTGGACCTGGCTGAAAACTGGCCGGAGAACCGTGTCTGTCTCTGCGGCACTGTGCCCGGGCATCTCTGTACCCGGCCCCTGCCGGACCATATTCTGGTCCTTTACACAGACGCTTCCTCCTCTCTTCCGCCCCAGTCCTCCAACAAAATGCTGGAACTTTCCGCTTCCTGCGGTCTTCCGGAGCTTTTCAACTGTCTGCAGAAGCTTTTCGACTATTTCGACAGCTGGGATGACCGTCTCAATTCCCTGACCTGCCACGATGCCAGCATCCAGGAACTTCTGGACGCCAGCTTCTCTGTTTTCCGGAATCCCCTGCTTCTTCGGGCCGCCGACTTTTCTCTCCTGGCCTGTTCCAGTATTATCGATGAAAATCCGAAGCTGGCTCACCTGACCGATCCGGATTCCTCCTTTGAAACCTTAAGCATCTGCAAGCTGGATCCCCTGTATCTGGACGCCAGAAATCATACAGCCCCTTTTTATTTCCCGGAATATCTGTCCGGTTCCCGGGAGCTGTGCGTCAATCTCTTTCAGCACGGCAGCTACTCCCACCGACTGGTCGTGGCAGAGGAACTGGAGCCCATTCAGGCTTCTGCGGCACCGCTCCTTGAGCATCTGTCCGGATACGTCCAGACAATACTGAACCACAGCGAGCAGAGCAGCATCGGCGCCGGCTACACACTGGAGCATCTGCTTTCCGATATTATCAGTGAACAGCAGGCAAACTATTCCCTGATTGAAAATCAGCTGTCCGAGTTCGGCTGGTATTCCTCCCACAACTACTGCTGCATGAGCCTGAAGGTAGCTTCTCTGGATCAGCAGAACCTGACAACCAAATATCTCTGCAGCCATGTGGAGAAAATTGTTCCCGGATCCTGCGCTTTTCCCTACGGGGATGAACTGGTGATCTTCGTGAATCTGACCCGGTATGACGGGACGGTGGATCAGCTGATCAACCGGATCGTTTTTTTCCTTCGCGATAATTTTCTGAAAACCGGCGTCAGCAATCCGGTCCAGGGAACGCTTGAGCTGCGGCACTGCTATCTCCAGTCCCGCATCGCGCTGGATACGGGAAGCAAATACCAGACTTACCGGTGGATCCACAAATTTGAAGACATTTCCCTGAAGTACCTTCTGGAATGCTGCACCAGGGATCTGCCCACCCACATGGTCTGTTCTCCGAAGATCCTGACCCTGAAGGCCTACGATATCAAGCACCACTCGGAATACTGCAAAACTCTGGAAACGTATCTGGATACCCATCTGAATGCCGTCCAGGCTTCCCAGCGCCTTTTTATTCACCGCAGCACTTTCCTCTACCGCCTGGAGAGGATCCGGGAACTGATCAGCATAGATTTTGAAGATATGGAGCAGCTTTTTTATCTGATGATTTCCTTCCGGCTTCTGAAGCTTCACCGGGGAGCCTCTTCCGAAACCATTGAGCTGCATAATTAAAAAGAGGAGCCGTCAGACGCAGCGGCTCCTCTCTTTCTCTTCTTCTTTAGTCTACCGGCTCAAATTCCTCTTTGCCGGCTCCGCAGATGGGGCACTCCCAGTCATCCGGCAGGTCTTCAAAGGAAGTGCCGGCGGGAATTCCGCTGTCCGGATCACCCACCGCGGGATCATACTCATAGCCACAGGGTCCGCAAACATATTTTTTCATTGTATCTACCTCTTCTTTCCAAATTAATAATAGTAATTCTTATTACATTTCGCATTATATACTATTCCGCTGCAAAATGCAATAGCCTGTTCCTAGTTTCTCCCGGCAAAAAGACTTTATTCCCGGGAATTCTCCGAAAGAAGCCGGAGCATTTCCCCGTGAACCTTCCCATTCGTAGCCAGCACCTCTGAAGGCCGGGTGGGATCCTGAAGCTTTCCGCCAAAATCCGTCACACGGCCTCCCGCCTCCTGTACCAGCAGGAGACCTGCCGCGTAGTCCCAGGGGCTTAACCGTTTTTCGTAGAAGGCTTCGCTTCTTCCCGCCGCTACATAAGCGATATCGAGAGCCGCCGACCCGGTTCTCCGTATATCCTGGCAGTGCAGGAAAATTTTCTCCGCCGTGTGGAAGGTCCAGTCCGCATACTCCCGGTAATAGGGCGATGTCCCGAATTCCACCAGACTCTCGGCCAGCGTTTCCGCCCGGCTCACCTGCATGGGCTGTCCGCAGCAGAAGGCTCCCTCTCCCTTCCTGGCTGAAAACACCTCCTCCGAATAAGGATTGTATATAATCCCGGCTACCACCTGACGTCCGGCGCACAGGGCCAGGGAGACAGCACTCTGCCGGTACTGGTGTATCAGGTTCGTGGTGCCGTCCACCGGATCCAGGATCCAGAGCGCTCCGTCCAGATCCAGCTCCCGGTTATCCTTCTCTTCTCCCATAAACTGTATCTCCGGATACAGCCGCGCCAGTTCTCCGGAGAGATACTCCTGTACATGGAAATCCACATCCGTCACAAAATCCGCCGGCCCTTTCCGGTGGACATGGGCTCTTGCCTCCGCATCCATGATAATTTTCCTGGTTCCCCTGACAATTTCAATGATCTGATCCATGGAAAATTCCGGTAATACTTTCTGATTCATCTTTCTTCAGTCCTCTCCGGCAGGAAATTTTTTCCCGCCATATGCAAGTATACTACATCTCCCGGGATCCGCACAAGCATCATTCCGTTAAAACCCCTCCCAGAATGGTGCTGGCCGCGATTCCGGCCAGCACGGACAGCAGGGCTCCCGCCAGAGTATACCGCGTCTTCGTCACTTTCGCCGCCGCAAAGTATACAGACATGGTGTAGAAAACCGTTTCCGTACAGCTCATCAGCAGCGAGGCGATGATGCCTATGCGGGAATCTGTACCGTACTGCTTGTAAATATCCAGCAGCAGCCCGGTAGCGGCGCTGGAGGAAAACAGCCGCACCAGCGCCAGGGGCACCAGCCCCGCCGGGAACCCCGCCACCCGGGTGAGTTTTCCCAGCTGTTCCGCCGCCATGTCCAGAAAACCGGAAGCCCGCAGCACGCCCACCGATACCATAAGCCCGATAAGAGTGGGAAGAATTTTCACCACTGTCCGCAGCCCCTCCCCGGCCCCGGACAAAAAATCCTCGTACACATTTTTCTTTTTGGCCAGGGCGTTCCCCACAATATAAAAAATCATGCAGGGGATCATCAAATCCGAAATAAAATACAGAATTTTCACAGAAAATATGCACATTCCATGACATTGTCCTTTAAACATGGTATTATAAGAAAAATAAAAATATACCAGCGAGGATTTTGTCATGTTTGAAAACTACAATTGCCCCATCCCCAGTGTGGACACGTATCTGGAGCGTATCGGCGCTCCCGCGCCGACGGCCGGCCCCAGCCTGGAATATCTGGACGAGCTGATCCGGCTGCATCAGTGCTCCGTCCCCTTTGAAAATCTGGATATCTACGATTATCACAGGCCGATCCGGCTGGAAATTCCGGCTCTGTACGAGAAGATCGTCCTGCGCCGCAGAGGCGGTTACTGTTTTGAGCTGAACGGCCTGTTTCTTCAGCTTCTGAAGGCGCTGGGCTACGATGCCTGGCCCTGCGTGTGCCGCGGCCTCCTGCGCGGAGAAGAAGGGCCCATCCTGCACCGGGCCGTTCTTGTCCGGCTTGCAGACACCATCTATCTCTGCGACGTGGGCTTCGGCGGCCCTTCCTCCTCCTGCGCCCTTCCCCTGCAGGAGAATTCTCCGCGAATAGCCCTTGGCAAAACCTTTTATGTCAAAAAGGCACGCGATACCTGGTGGACCACGGTTCAGCGCACCCCGGAAGGAGAAGATCAGGAGGTTCTCCGTTTTTCCACCGCCGTCATGGAGCCGGTGGACTTTATTCCCCTAAGCTACTACTGTTCCACAGAAGAGACCAGCTACTTTCGGTCACAGCGCATGGCCAGCCTGCGGACACCGGAGGGAAGCATCTCTATCAGCGATATGACGTTTAAAGAGACCCGCGGGACAGACATCCGGGAAACGGTTCTGGAATCCCGGTCAGAACTGGAATCTGTGCTGCGGAACCGGTTCGGCATGCTCCTCTGACCGGAGAAAGGTACAAAATCATGAAATTTCGTCCCTGCATCGATATACACAACGGCAAAGTAAAACAGATCGTTGGAAGTTCCCTGCGGGATTCCGGCGATCAGGCATCTGAAAACTTCGTTTCTGAACAGGACGGCGCCTTCTATGCCCGCCTGTACCGGAAGCACGGGCTTTCCGGCGGCCACGTAATTCTTCTGAACCCTCCTTCCTCGGAATACTACGGAGCCACCAGGCAGCAGGCCTTTTCTGCCCTGGCCGCCTGGCCGGGCCACCTGCAGCTGGGCGGGGGCATCCGCCCCGAAAATGCCCCGGATTTTCTGGAGGCCGGCGCCAGCCATGTCATCGTCACCTCCTACGTATTCCGTGACGGACACATCAGCTATGACAATCTGAACCGGCTGGTGAGGACCGTAGGGCGCCGCCGTCTGGTGCTGGATCTGAGCTGCCGGAAAAGAGACGGACGCTACTACATCGTCACGGACCGCTGGCAGAAATTTACCGAGGAAGAAGTGACCCCGGAGCTGCTGGAACACTTAAGTGCCTTCTGCGATGAATTCCTGGTTCATGCTGTGGATGTGGAGGGGAAAGCCTCCGGCATTGAGACAGAGCTGATCCGCCTTCTGGCCGGGATGGAGGGCTTTCCCGTTACCTACGCCGGAGGCGTGGGCAGCTTCTCCGATCTGGAACAGCTGAAAAAAGAAGGCCGGGGCCGGCTGGATGTGACCATCGGCAGTGCTCTGGACCTGTTCGGCGGCCCCATGGCCTTCCGGGATGTACTTAATTACTGCCGGTAGCTTCCTGCATCTGCCTGGCCCGCTTCAGAAAAGCGATTTCCTTCGCGTATCCGTCCAGTTCATTGGGGGTTTCCAGATAAACAGGAAGCCCCTTTATTTTCGGGTGGTTCAGAAAACGCGCCAGCGCCTCCTCCCCGATCTGCCCCATCCCCAGCTTTTCGTGCCGGTCTTTATGACTGCCCAGAGGATTTTTACTGTCATTCATATGTACAGCGCACAGCCGGTCCAGTCCGATAACCGCGTCAAATTCTTCCAGAACCCCGTCCAGATCTTCCACAATATCATACCCCCCGTCAAACACATGGCAGGTATCCAGACAGACTCCCATATGCTCCTGCAGCTCCACCCGGTCCAGAATTGCCCGGAGCTCCTCGAAGCTTCTCCCCACTTCCGATCCCTTTCCCGCCATGGTTTCCAGCAGCACCCGGGTGCTCTGCTCCGGCCGCAGAATTTCATTGAGGATCTCCGCAATCTTTTTTATCCCCGTTTCCGCTCCCTGGCCCGTATGGCTGCCGGGATGAAAATTATACATGCTCCCCGGAAGGTATTCCATCCGTTTCAGGTCATCTGCCATGGTCTCCCTGGCAAATTCCCGGACATGTTCATCCGATGAAGCGGCGTTCAGGGTGTAGGGGGCGTGGGCCAGAAGCTGTCCGATCCCGTGTTCCCCGGCAAATTCCAGATATTTTCTCACATCCTCCGGATCTATTTCCCTGGCCCTGGAACCCCTGGGGTTTCTTGTAAAAAACTGAAAGGTGTTGGCCCCGATCTTCGCCGCCGTTTTTCCCATTTTCAAAAAGCCCCCCGCCGAGGACAGGTGGCAGCCTACTCGCAGCATCATGTATTTTCCTCCTGCAATACAATTTTATGGTAAGGTATCTTCAGCTGTTTTAAATAATACTCCTCCCGGTTCTGACAGGTAAACAGAAGTACCTGCCTGCTCTGTTCTCCCAGCACCCGGAGGGCCTGGCACAGCCGCCGGTCATCGTACTGGGCAAACACTTCGTCCAGAAACAGAGGCAGCTCTTCCTCCGGACAGAGCAGCTTTGCGGAGGCCAGCCGGAGTGCCAGATATACCTGCTCCACCGTCCCCCGGCTGACGCGGGACAGTGGTACGGCATTTTCCCGGGTATGCAGGGTCATGTGCAGCTCCTCGTCCAGGCTGACCCCTGTGTATTTCCCGGCGGTAATCGCCTGCAGCAGCCGGGAAATGTTCTCCCGCAGGCGCCCGCCCATCCGTCTCTGCATATCGGCGGACAGCTGCCGGATCACCTGTCCGGCCAGGCGGAGCGCCTGAAGGTCCGTCTCCAGGGGATCTCTTTTTGCCAGCAGCACGCCGGATTCCCGGTATTCTTCCTCCGCGTTGGCGCAGGCGCGCTCCCGGTCTTTCAGCTCTCCCCGCAGATATTCCGTGCTCCACTGCAGCTTCCCTGTCTCTTCCCGTCCCGTTTCCCCTGCGGTGTTCTTCCTGTGCCGGATACCGGCTCCGGCAAAGATGGAGAGCCCCAGAAAAAGGACCGCGAAAAAGATCCGCAGCGGCAGGGACAGATCCTGGAGCAAAAACAGGCTTCCGAGAGCCAGCAGAAAAGCCAGGACCGCAAAAAATTTCCGGGCCCGTCCCTGCCTTTCCCGCGTTCCTTCCCGGGGCAGGTCCGCCGCGGCGGCACGCCCCTTCAGTACCTCCACAGCCTCCTCCAGCTCCTCCCTTACTTTCTCGCACTCCCGGCGGAGATAGGATAGGCGGGCGCGTATCTCCTGCTGCCGCGCTTCCCCGGCCTTCTGTCTCTCCTGCAGCTCTCTCTCCAGCTCTTTGCGCCGTTCCTTCAGATTCTCCTCCGCCTTTTTCAGATCCAGGGTTCCATCGCCGCCTCCCTGGCAGCCGGCCATATAATTATTCAGCTCCCGGGCTAGTCCTTCTCCGGTGACCCCCTTCATCTGCTCCACGGATACGGTATTGTCAAAAACCGTTTCACTGATTCCGCCCAGCAGCATATCCAGATCTCCATCCTCCAGAGAAAGGCATTCTCCATCGCTCTCACAGACCAGCTGTTCCGCCCTCTGTCCCCGGCTGAAATTCCTGGAGAGGCGGAATTCCTTGCCTCCGCTTTCAAACCGCAGGGAGCCGCCGTAAAACCCGGGATTCTCCCAGGGCTCATAGCGGCTGTAGCTGTCATTTCTGGAGGCCCGCCCCCTCTGGCGCCGTTGGCCGAACAGCATGCCGCGGACGAAGGCGTGAAGCGTTGATTTTCCGCTCTCATTTTCTCCGGAAATCAGATTGATGCCGTCCTCCAGAAGAATTCTCGTTCCCTGAAACTTCCCGAAGCCCTTTATATTCAGTTCTCTGATCTTCATATATTCCTCTTCGCCTTCAGCAGGGCCTCTACCCCGTAGTACAGCGCTTTGCGCTCTGTTTCTGTCTCTTTTCCGTCAAAATAATCCACAAACTCTCCGATAAGGCTTCCGCGGAATTTTTCGGAAAGTTCCCGGAAATCCCAGGCAGGCTCCGTCTCATCCGTCGCCTGCAGAACCCGGTCCATACGCTTAAGTCTCTCCAGAGAAAATTCCGTCTCCGGATCCCTTAGGCCGGTCAGCCGGAGTTTAAACAGATTGCCGGCGCCGGACCGGCGGATCTCTTCCCGGACCGTCTCCTCCAGTTCAAACTGTGTTGTTTCGGGTTTCACCGGAAGCTCCAGCTTCCGGTAGCTGCGGACCGCGAAGGGAACAAACTCTGTCCGGACGCCGTCTCCTTTGCAGACCACCCGTATATACCCGTGGGGCCCCTCATCGTTCCGGTCGATGGGCTCCAAGGCTCCCGCGTAGGCGGCCCGGCCCCCCGGAAAAATTTCCGGCCGGTGAATATGTCCCAGGGCCGCGTAGGTAAAGCCGGCCGCCTCCAGCTCCCGAAAATCCAGCGGGCTGTGTTTCCCGTCGCCTCCGTGTGCCACCAGAATATGGAAGGTTTCCCTGCCCTGAGGCCTTGCGCCACGGTACAGATTTTCACAGACCTCCCGGCTGTGGTAGCTGCATCCGTAGACACAGGTATCCTTCCCGGGAACGGGCACCCTCAGGCAGCGCTCGTCCCAGAGCCCGATAACATTTCTGCTCCAGGGGAAGCCGGGATAGCAGGAATTTCCTGCCAGATAGTCGTGATTTCCCGCCATCAGCACCACGGTTGTTTCCGGAATAGAAGCAAACAGATAATTCACTTCCTTCAGTTCCCGGAGCAGGGGCTGCCGGTGAAAAAGATCCCCTGCGACCAGCAGAAAATCTGCCCTCTCCTCCTTCACCCTCTCAATCAGGCGGCGGAAGCTGTTCCAGATCTCCTGCTCTCTCTCCCGGCTCCATGTATATCCCGGATCCGGTCTGGCCCCCAGATGAATATCCGCCGTATGGATGATCTTCATAGGCGCCTCCTAGTATTCACAGGTTCCCGCTGTTCTGGGGAAGGGAATCACATCCCGGATGTTGCTGACGCCCGTAAGATACATGATGCACCGCTCAAACCCCAGACCGAAGCCGGCATGCCGGGTACTGCCGTATTTCCTGAGATCCAGGTAAAAACTGTAATCCTCCCGGTTCATGCCCAGCTCCTCCATTCTCCGCTCCAGCCGGCCGTAATCCTCTTCCCTCTGGCTTCCGCCGATGATCTCCCCGATACCCGGTACCAGACAGTCCATGGCCGCCACCGTGCGCCCGTCCGGATTCTGCTTCATGTAAAAGGCTTTGATCTCCCGGGGATAATCTGTGACAAAGACAGGTCTCTGAAAGATCTGCTCCGTAAGATACCGCTCATGCTCCGTCTGCAGATCCGCGCCCCAGGATACCGGGTACTCAAACTTACTGTTGTTTTTTTCCAGAAGCTTTACCGCCTCCGTGTAGGTGACACGGGCAAATTCCGCCTCCGCCACGCCGGACAGCCTCTCCAGAAGCCCCGGATCCACAAAACGGTTCAGAAACTGCAGTTCCGCCGGCGCCTTCTCCATCACGTACCGGATCACGTATTTCAGCATGTCTTCCGCCAGCTCCATGTCGTCCTGCAGGTCCGCGAAGGCCATCTCCGGCTCGATCATCCAGAATTCCGCCGCGTGCCTGGGCGTATTGGAATTTTCCGCCCGGAAGGTGGGGCCGAAGGTATAAATATTCCGGAAGGCCTGGGCAAAGGTTTCCCCGCAGAGCTGGCCGCTGACAGTCAGGGAGGTCTTTTTTCTGAAAAAATCCTGCCCGTAATCCACATGCCCCCGGGCATCCCGGGGCGGCTGCTCCATATCCAGCGTGGTTACCTGAAACATCTCTCCGGCCCCCTCGCAGTCACTCCCCGTTATCAGCGGCGTGTGCACGTAAACAAAATCCCTGTCCTGAAAGAAACAGTGGATGGCGTGGGCCGCCAGGGAACGGATCCGGAAAACTGCCTGGAAAGTATTGGTCCTGGGCCGCAGATGCGCGATGGTCCGCAGATATTCCAGGGAATGGCGCTTCTTCTGCAGCGGATAGTCCGGCTTCGAGCCTCCCTCCACGGAAATCTGCTCTGCCTGAATCTCAAAGGGCTGCTTTGCCTCCGGCGTGGCCAGGAGAACACCTTGCACCGCCACGGCGGCTCCCACGTTCAGCCGGGAAATTTCACGGAAGTTTTCCATGCCCTCCTGGTACACAATCTGCAGGGTCTCAAAACAGGAACCATCGTGGAGCACCAGAAAGCCGAAGCTTCTGGAAGCCCGGATGCTGCGCACCCAGCCCCCCACACGGATCCTCTGCCCCAGATAGGCCTCCCGATCCTCATAGATTTCCCGCACTGTCACAAGCTTGTCCATTTTACTGTCTCCTCTCTTCCGTTTTACTGTTCCGCAGATTCCTCTGATATTTTTCCTGCATCAAATCTGATTTTTGCAAGTTCTCTTTCATTTCCATCTGTAAACACTGCCCCCTCCGGATCCAGAGTGGCTTTCGTTCCGGGAGCAAATTCCAGATACAGCTCATCCGTCTGCCGTCCGGTGGTTTCCTCTGCGGCAGTGATCCTGTATCTCCAGCTTTCTTCTCCCTCCGTGACCATTACCTGATACACATAGCCTCCCCCGGCAACAGAATCTACATACTGCTCCTGTGCTTCTCCCTGCGGCGCGCTACCGGCGCTTTCCTGGGCAGCCTCCATCGAGGCCCCGGAAAAGCTTCCGTCCCCGTCCGCATTGTCCGCCGCGCTTTCCACCTGCCCCGCGCCTGCTGCCGAAGCCTGGGAAGAGCTCCCGCTTCCTTCCTGTCCCCTCCCTACGGCGGCCCATACCAGGCAGCCGGCGCACAGAGTCACGCAGGCAGCCGCGGCCAGCTGCCGGCGGACCACTTTCCTCTTCCTGGCCTGCCGTGCGCTCTGGCTCTCCAGTTTTTTCTTTATCTGTTCCGGCTTCAGACGCTCCGGTATTTTTACAGAATCTGCGGAGGTCTTCAGCTGTTCCATCAGTTTTCTTTCATCCATCCTGAATTCCCTCCTATTCTTCCAGCATGGCGGCCAGCTTTTTCAGAGCCCGGCTCTCCCGGGACCGGACCGTATTTTCATTCATTTTCAGCAGGCTTCCGATCTCCTGGCTGGTATAGCCCCCGAACAGATGCAGGGACAGAATCAGCCTGTCCGTATCGGAAAGGGTAAAAAAAGCTGACCGGACCGCCAGATCTTCTGCCAGCTCCCTGCTGCCGCCGGCCATCTCCTCAGGAAGCTCCTCCGTTCTGTGTACATATTCTTTCATTTTTCTCCTGCATTTGTTGGACAGGATCTTAAAGATCCAGGCCCGGAAGGCGTCCGCATCCCGAAGTTTCCGAATGGACGCGAAAGCATCAGCCACCGTATCGCTGACCACATCCTCCGCATCCTGCGGATTCTTAAGGGTATACAGAGCCATCCGGTACAGATCCCGGTAAACCTCCTCATACAGAGCGGCAAAGGCTTCTGTATCCCCGGCCCTGGCCCTCCAGGCCAGACTTTCCTTTGTACTCATCTCTCCACCTCTCATGAACGCGTTCTTTTCAGGTGTTTTCCTTTCTGTGTCTCCGGAAGGACTGTTTGTTGCGTTTACTGCCCGTCATTCTTTTCCAGCCGGAACAGTTCATAGGAAAGCTCCAGATAAACTCTCTGTTCCCGATCCTCCAGTTTCAGCCCTGTCAGTGCCTGGATCCGCTCCATCCTCTTCAGAAAGGAGCTTCTGGCAATGCACAGCTCCCGTGAGGCTGCCAGCGCATTGTACTGGCACTCCAGATATATGTACAGCGTCTGCTCCAGCTGTGTATGATGCTGCCCATCATATTCCCGGAGGATCAGAATAACCGGGGAACAGATCTGTTCCGGCAGGAACGTTCCGCTCCCGCAGCGCAGCAGATGCCGGTACGCGTAATCATCAAATTTATAATACCACCAGGTGGAATCCATAAGACTTCCTGTATCCAGCGCAATATCTGTCTGGAGCGCGGCGGCCGGGAGGGATTCCAGATTGCAAAAACAGCGGCTGAAGCCGGCCGAAAGCAGGCTCTCCCGCAGGAAATACGCCAGCTCCTGGGTGAATGTTTTCCGGGTCATTTCCCCGTATCGTGTAAGGTTCAGCAAAGCTGTGATCTTTCCCGGATAAACAAGGCAGGTAATACCCGGCCAGAGGCTCTCCATATGGGAAGCCAGGGATTCATTCAGCTTATTTTCATTATCTGCCGCCCTGGAGCGGAACTGCAGAAGATAATACCGGTCTCTGCTTCCGTATTGAAGATTCTCCAGAGATCTCCGCAGAACGCCCTGATCCACCGCCTCCCCGGCCAGCAGCCGGGTCAGGATCTGCTTCCAGTGATTATCGCTCTGCTTCTGCAGGCGGAAGGTTCCCAGCTTCTGATACAGCCTTTCCGTATAACCGGCCACCACCGTCAGAATATGGCGGTAGTAGGCATCCTTCACCGGATCTCCGGAAGCCGGCAGGGCCAGGCGCCCCACATACATGCCATTGTGGTAAATATTTTTGTGCAGAATATTTTCAATGCAGATATACTGGAAGGTATCCTGGATACTTTCCAGCTTCCGGAAATCCGGCATAGCCGTCAGGTAATTGATGTCCTCCAGGGGCAGACGCATCTCCGCATCCACATACTTTTTCTCATATCCGTTCCGGGCCGCCAGATGCTTGGAATAGCCAACATACCGGAACTGCGCGTCCATCAGGGCCAGGGGATCCTCCAGCAGACAGTCGCAGCTGCGGATAACCGCCAGGTAGCTGTACAGATGGTTCACCGCATCCTCCAGCTCCGCCATCCATTTTTCATACCGATCCCATATGGCCAGCGCCGCGTTCATCACCCGCGGCAGAGAGGCCTGCCCATTCAGCAGAATTGCCGTGTTCTGATGGCCGATCTTCACCTGCTCCCGGCAGGCACAGAGAAAAATGGTATTCTCCCAGTGGCGGGAAACCGCTTTCAGTTCTCTTTCTTCTAATACTACCAAATGACCGCTGTTCTGCTTCTCTTCCTCCCAGAGTACCGGCCTTCCCGTATCCGGAATGCGCGCCGAAGTACATCTTGCCTCCGGAAAATACCGGCGAATCCAGTAAAAAGCAAAAATTCCGCTTCCGTTCATGGTGCCCTCCTTTCCGGCAGTATTCCGTAATACAAAGTGTATCCTTATCCTTCTCAAAAAGCAATCCCTTTGTTGTATTGTTTCCGGGAAACAGACAGGCTAAGATGATGGTAATACAAAAAACACCTGTGAAAGGAGCGCTGGCTATGGCAAGAGAAAAATATAACCGTGAAAAAGAACATGAAATCATAGGAACCTACCCGCCCATCCGCGGAATGGAGCTGGGCGGCACGCCGGACGGAGGTGTCAGCTTCGTTCCGGAAACGCCCCGCTTTTACAGGCCTATTCCCGTCTACGAAAATTTCAAAATGCTCTTCGCGGGAGAAAAGCCCTACTGGATTCCCCGCTGCGGCTGGTTCTTCTGCGATGTAAATGAATTCCGTCCCCGGCAGCATCCGGATAATCTGGCCAACCACCAGGCCATCGACGGAGGAGATTTTGTCGATTACAAAGCCCAGGGAAACCTGTATTACGGATGGTTCCGCACACCTCTGGAATGGGAGCCGAAATCCATGGGCGCCACCGTCCGCCCCGGAAACCCGCAGCTTACCGATATGTCCCGTTGGGAAGATTTTATTTCCATGCCGGACCTGGACGAAATAGACTGGGAAGAGATGCGGGAAATGAACCGGGAATATCTGGCTACCGATAAGGCCAATCAGCTGGGCATCCAGATGGGGCTGTGGGAACGTATGATGAATCTTATGGACGTTAACAACGCCGCGCTGGCTCTGATGGACGAGGATCAGGAGGAGGGCATTCACCGGTTCCTGGACCAGCTTTCCGATGTGTATGTGGAATACATTCGAAGAGTGTCCCGGATCGGACGGATCGACAGCGTTATGTTCCACGATGACTGGGGTACCCAGAACGGTCCCTTCTTCTCCCTGGAAACCTGCCGCAGGTTCTTTGTTCCGCCCATGAAAAAAATTGTCCGGGCCTGCCATGATCTGGGGATTATTTTTGAACACCACTGCTGCGGAAAGGCGGAGAAGCTGGTGCCGGCCATGGTGGAGTGCGGATCTGATTTCTGGTTCCCCCAGGCCGCCATCAACGACGTGGATCAGCTGATCGAAGACTACAAGGACGCCCCCATTACCTTTGCTGTCAGCAGCCCTCTCCTGCCCGCCGCCTGCTCTGAAGCGGAGATCCGGGAGCTGGCCGCAAAATGGGTGGACAAATATAAAGACAAGGGCATCCTCCTCTGCCAGGATGTATCCCTGAACGGAAATCCGGACCATAACCCGGCGATGTATCCCATCTTTGAAGATGCGGTCTACGAATACAGCCGCATCGCTTATCAGGATTAACCTTTCAGGGAGTGTCGCAAAATCATCAATAACGGATGATTGAGCGGCACTTCCGCTCG
>ERZ1643246.2927-NODE-2927-length-15418-cov-37.071536_pt1 | contig 15418 bp, 19 predicted proteins | sample MGYA00579265_ERZ1643246 | MGnify/ENA primary metagenome ERZ1643246 (study PRJEB29033, sample SAMEA4952261) | chicken gut metagenome | biome: Broiler Chicken; feature: Gastrointestinal Tract; material: Caecum | place: Ireland | collected 2018 | study: Broiler... | reverse complement strand
AATCTACTCATTATATCAATATACTCTCCAGCAGTTAATACTGTTTTAGGTAAATGTAATTGTGTATAATAAATATATTTATTTTTTTGATATATAGCATCTATAATTTTGCAATTTTCATCTTTATCAATTGTCATTACTAGACCTAACACATTATACTTTTGTGATAATTTATAGTATATAAAGCAATTCTATCAGTTGCATCAAGTGGCATTTCTTCATCATGAAAAGGATCAATTTCAACAATTATAATACTATTTTTCAAATCTTTAATTTTCAACATAATTTGTGGCTTAGGATCATTGCTCTTTACAAAATCATTAAATATATTATCTATTTCTAGAATAGAAATATTTATATTTGTTATCGTTTTTCCAAAAGTAGTTTTCCAACGCCACAAGATAATTCGTTTATTGCTGTGCTTAGTGTAGTATCATTTTTGTAGAAATCTTTTACTTTATCCATTCTCTTTTTTTGTAAAGTTGTATTTATCTTTAATACCAGATACATCAAGTGTATCTCTATCTGTTTAATCTACAAATACATCTGGTGTTCTTCCAAGTAAATAATCTATTGAAACATTAAAAATTGTAGCTAGTTTTTTATAGCTTCTATATTTGGCTCTCTCATATCTAATTCATATTTTGATATGGCTGCAGGTTCTACCCCCTAATCTTATAGCAATATCCTTTTAAGTAAATCCATTTTTTCTCTTAAATGCTTTATTCTTTCGCCATTTGTCATAATATTTTCTCCTTCTCAATTTATGTTTAAATTTTATCATATTAATTTTTGAAAATCAATAATTGCTGAAAATTGAATATTCTCTGCAAAAAAATTTAGTAAAGAACTTAATATAGAATTAGAAAAACAAGAAAAATCTAAAAAATAGCTTAGATTCTGAGGTATAAAACTTTATCTAGATGAGCTATGGGATAATATTCAATGTAGAAAGCTAATTTTAGTGGTTTTGATTGGTTTGAAGATGAGGAAGAAATGTAAAATTATTACTAATTATAGTATATTAATCATTATTATGTTATAATATCACTTAATAATATCTAATAAAGAAGGTTATATTATGATAAATTTAGAATTATATAGAATTTTTACAATTGTCGCAAATGAAGAAAATCTAACTAGGGCAAGTAATATTTTACATATATCACAACCTGCAGTAACTAAACATATAAAAAACTTAGAAAATGAATTAAATGTAAAATTATTTAAAAGAAGTAAGTATGGAATGATCCTAACAGATAACGGTAAAAAGTTATATTTACAAATCAAGGATTCAATTAATATTCTTAATAAAGCAGAGTTATTATTTAATGAAAGTCGAGACATAAATTTAGGATCTCATATAAATATGTTAAGCAGATTATTTAGTAAAGCTATATCAAAATATTATAAAGAAATTTCAAATAGTACAATAAATGTAACAAATGATTCTTTTGATAATATGTTATCAATGTTAGAAAGGCAAAAACTTGATTTAGTTTTATCTAAAAAATTTAGTGAAGATTCATACAATCCCAAATTAATAAAGTTTATAAAACTGGGGTCTTTACATGATGTATTTATAGTAAGAGCTGATTCTAAATATAAAGAAAAAGTATTTTCAAAAGATGATTTAAAAAAAGAAACACTATATACACCAAGAAAAATCTCTAAGACAACAATTAATTTATTAAAAACATTAGAAATTTCAGAAGAAGATTCCAATATAAAAAATATTACATATTCAACTATGCTTGAACTTTTAAAAACTGAAGATATTATAGGAATTATTACTAAAGAATATATTAAAAATGAATTAGAAACGAATAAATTAAGTATATTGAAAACTAATTTTGAATTAAAGCCTATTGATTTTGGAATTTATTATAATATAGAAAATCGTTTTAAAGAATTACAAATATTAATAGATATAATAAAAAATGAGAGTTTAAAATAAAATATAACTTTAAGTTATGCTTTAAACACAAATATGTATTTTACATAATATTAAAACCTTTTTATAATAAATATAGACATTGGTCAAATTTAAAATAGAAAGGTTTTTTATTATGGTTAATTTAACATTTAATGATGAAACACAAATGAAAATATTAGAATTTTTAGGAACAACTGAAAAAATGATTGCAGATGTAACTAGCAAATTATCTAATTCAAAAAAGGAAGCTAAAATATATGCTATGTCAGATTTAGGCTTATCAATAGATGCAGTAAGAATGATGGGAGGATTTTTTGTTGGAACTTGTATAACTTGGGATTGTGATGTTCCTTTCGTTCCAATTGATGCAACTGTTAATGTATGTGGTGTTTGTGCTTATAAACTAAAAAATAGAATTACACCTCAAGAATTTAAAGATAGAGTAGAAAATACTTTTAATAACGATACTACATATGATTGGAATTATAATAGAGGAAATCATTTTTGCACTTTGTGCTATTGTGATGGAAAACAAAATTTAGAAGAAGGCTATTATATTGTAGTCCATGCTTCTGCGGCAGAATATAAAGAAGGTAATATGAAAGAGGGATTATTCCCAGAAAAAGGTAACTGGTACTATAATTCAATTAAAACATATACAGACCCAGAAACAGGAAGATATTTAAGATATTTGGATGGGGAATATGCAAAAAAATTTTGGAATATAGCACATTTCCTAGAAGATTTTAATGAAAAAAGAAATGAATATTTTATTGAAAAAACTTTTAATGAGTTAATTGACAAAAAAATAATAAATATTCAACATTATGGAATGCCAACAGAACATTCTATATGTATAGGATGTCACTGGAAAGAAGGAATGTATGCATTACTTACAGCACCAGGAAAAGACATATATTTTATAAATCCTTTAAAAAGTAATAATAATAGATTTAAACATGATAATTTAAATTTTACACTAAGTCCACACGGATTAGGACAAAAAGTACCAAATAAAAATGCAGATATAAAAATAAGTAAGGATAACATTATAATAGGAAATAACAGTTTTAAAGATGGTCAAATACTAGACATAGATGTAGATATAAAAATTAGAGGAACGGTGCCAGGTGATAAACCAATACCTGAAACAGTCCAAGATATTTTAAAAATATATCCTGGTCAAGTACAAGGTAAGATGAAACAAGTTGCATCTATTACAAAAAGGGGATTTAAAGTATATTAGGAGGATTTGTATGGAAATATTATTAACAAGACATGGGCAAACTGAATGGAATTTTTTTCAGAAAGTTCAGGGAAAAGCCGATATTAAACTAAATGAAAAAGGAATTAAACAAGCTAAAGATGTAAAAGATAAATTAAAAAATGAACAAATTGATTTGATACTCTGTTCACCTTTAATTAGAGCAGTTGAAACAGCTAATATTATAAACGATAGTAGAAATATCCCAATATTGATAGATGAAAAGTTATCTGAAAGAGATTTTGGCGAATTTGAAGGAATGCCTACTACAGATTTTGATTATGAATCATTTTGGAGCTATAAACAAAATATACAATATAATAAAGCAGAAAATATCAAAGACTTTTTTCAAAGAGTCTATGGCTTTCTCGATGACATATACTTAAAATATAAAGATAAACGAATATTATTAGTAGCACATGGGGGAATTAGTATACCTGTTTATTGTTATTTTAATGGAATACCTGATAAAGATACTTTATTAGGCTTAGCACTTGGAAATTGTGAAGTTGCTAAATATGTTTACAAAGAAAAGGAAATTGATGAACGATAATATATTTTATATTGAATGCAATTATTACATTCAAATTATTTTCTATGAATGCAACATTGAATGCAGTAACACAAATATAGAGAAATTTTGAAAAAGTTTGAGAAAAGAAAAATGGCTTAAAATAGCCTAAAAACAATTTAAGGAGCTTGTAAAAAGCTCCTTTTTCTGGTCGAGGTGAGTACTCGACATTTTGTACTATTTTCTTTGATATTTCAGCCTTTGCAGTGATTGTACTTTATTTTACGGAACACTTTTGCGGAACATTTAAAGTTCTAAATGCTTTAAAATTTCGCACAGTTTCAGTATTTTTTTATAAGTTTTTTAAAATTTTAACTAGCTACTATCTGCTTATTCATTATTGCTCCAAATATATTTTTGTTTATTAAATAATTAACAACACTCTTGTTTTCAGATTTAATAAAATCAGTATCTATATCGACATAGTATTTCATTGTAATAGATATATCTGAATGACCTAATATTTCTTTTAATACTACTGGAGCAATTTTTGCCTCTGCGCATCTTGTTGCAAAAGTTCCTCTTAGCATGTGAGTGTGTATATCTGTTCTTGTTACCTTTTTGCCTTTTGAATTAACTTCTTCGTAAAGTCCAATTCCTAATTTCAATCCTGCTCGTTTTAATGCATAATTTATACTAGCTTCTTCATATAATCCATATTGTTTATTTGTAGGATTATAGAATAATAAATGGAACTTATTTGGAATGATATGATTCATAGCATCTTCAAGTGCTTTCCTACTAATATCATTTAAATCAATAGTTCTTTGTCCAGAAAAAGTTTTTGTTGATTCCCCTATCCTTGATTTTCCTTTTGTATCTTTGGTTTGTGTTCTTCTAATAATTACAATTCCTTTTTCTAGGTCAATGTCTTTAGTATAATCTAACACTAAAGCTTCGCCTATTCTCATTCCTGTACTAAGCAATAACAAAAATAGATATTTGTGTTTGAAATTTGAATAATCAACTTCATTTAAAAACTCTATTAGCTTTCTTTGTTCATCTATTGTTAGTGCTATTCTGTGATGTCCGTTGTATTCACTTTTAGGTTTTTCAATTCTTTTATAACCATCTAAAAAGTTATCTTTTATTAGTTGTTGATGATAAGCTTCTCCAAATCCCATACATAGTAGTTCATAATTTTGCTTTATTGTTGTTTTTGAATAAGTTTTAAGTTTTGCAAGATAATTAACTACTTCATCTCTAGTTACCTTTGCAATTGGCTTTCTTGCAAATGATGCGTTTTCAATTTGTTTTAATGTGTCTAATTTTCTTTTATAAGTGGATTCTTTAATTCTATTTAGTTTAAATTGTTCTTCTATCATTGGTCGTACTAAATCTATTAAAGTTTTATTTGTTTTTGTTATAATTCTTGGTCCACCGTTTTTGTTTAAATTTATTCTAAAGTCTAAAGCCTTATCTAATGCTTCTTGTTCGGTATCTGCAACAAATGTCTTTCTTTGAGTTTGACCTGTTGTTTGATCTCGTCCAGTTGTTAATATGGCTTTACAAGTTTTTGACACATAAAACTTATCGCATCCTTTGCATAATTCATATTGTTTTTCTTTGTCAATGTTCTTATTTTTGTTGTTTTCACAACTTGCACATATTGATTCATCAAATTTTCCTTTTGGTCTTTTTGAAATATATGTGCCAACAGTTATTCCTTTTAATTTCATAATTTGTTCTCTCCTTTTTGTAATATTTTAAGGAAAACTATTGCTATAATTGGATTTTATGGTATAATTATATCAGTTAAGGAAATCTATAGCAATAGTTTTTCTTTCAGTTTTTTAAATACATAATATTGTATTTGAAGGTTTAAATGTCGCATATTTAAATCTTCTTTTTTTATTTGTAAACTCGTCTTGTTTTAAAATATTCATTAAAACTTTCTTCGGCAATTCTATAACCTTTTCCAACTCTCTCGCAGGGAAAATCTTCTCTATGAAATAATTCTAAACAAGCTTTATTTCCTATTTTTAAAATTTTTCTAACATCTTCTGTTGAGAAAAATCTAGGAAGTTCTTTAACTGTATCTCCCATATAACCTACTCCTCCTTTCGTTAAAATTTTGAATGATATTATTCCTGTCCCTCTATTCTGGGCAATGCTAAACGGTATTTTTATACTCCACTGGAATTTCACCACTCCGACTCTGTCCGAGTTGCACCCATTGCTTGCGACGGTTTTATCACGCTCGAGCTGTGGCTATGCAAGTGTATCATTATTTTGTATCTAGCTATTGGGTATTCAGTTTTCAATGTGCTTTTTGAGAATTCTATTTAATTCTCTTGACAGGTTTTAGTAATCGTTGTATACTATTATTATAGACAATCACTTACTGCATAGGTGTTAAAAAAGTAAGTTGTTATAACTTACAATCAAAGGCTCTGTATCAGTATAATTCAGTACTTGAAGCCTATCAATGCCTACTAAGGATTTACTATATAATGGTAAGTGATTTTAACACACAACCGATTACCATGTAGCAATATTGTACCAGTAATTGATTGTATTTGTCAATAGCTTACAATAAAATTTTTGAAAAAATTTGGGAGTGAATAAAATGAAAACAAATTTAAGACTCGAATCATCACCATTTTGCTATGTTTATAGCAAATATAAAATTGAAGAAATCAATGGTAAAAGATATGTTATGCCAGAAGAAAAAGCAGCTAGGAAAGCTATTAGTATAACAGAACACATTGATGATTTATTAATTGAAACATTAAATATAGGAAAAAAAGAATTTTTTAGACAACCAATAGAAGAATTTGAATTATTAAATTACTATGCTAAATACGGTTCTTTTGGATTTATGATTGACCTAGCTATAAATAAGTACTTTGTATTAGATGAGAAAGTGGCTGTGAGAGATCCTTTTTATATAAATAAAAAAGAAAATGTAGATTTTATAAATACAGAAGAATATTTAAAGTTTTTTTTGCCCAAATTAAATAAGAGAGAAATAAATAGTTTAATAAAAAAATGTAAAAGTGCAGCTAATGAAAATAGAAAAGAGGATTATTTAACTTCAATTATAAATGAATATTTAATATATTCAGAACATTATGCTGAACCACTTGAATTGATTTTAAATTATACAAGGGCATTGTATAAGCATTTTTATTGGGCATTAGATAATAAACCTTTGACAATGAAATTACCATTTTTAAGTGTAAATCATTTAGAACATAAGATAGAAGATTTATATTATAACAATAGCTTTGGATTTACAATTAATTATTTAAAACAAGCTATTGATATATCTTATTCTATGCAAATGGCTCAAGATGTTAGATTATTAAAAATATGTAACTTCTGCGAAAAAGCATTTATTGCAAATAATCCAAAAGCTGAATATGACACACCTCAATGTAAGAATAAAGCTAATGTATATAAAAGTAGAGGAAAAACTATATCTCGTAATGTAATACATGCTGATGATGGAATTACTGTAAAAATACCAAATATAGATTAAAGAAAATTAACTTAATCGCCACCATAACATAGTAGTTATGGTGGCGATTAGTTTAAAATAAATTTAACTATAAAACTGAATTCTAGTTATTGTTTCAGTGTAGGAATAAAATAATTAACCCAAATAACTCCTTAATTACTTACTTATGGAGTTATTTAGGTTAAAAAATTTTCAAAAAAAGTAAAAAAATGAAAATTTTAACAATATTATTTAATTTAGTTGACTAACACACTGAAAAAGTTATATAATTTCAGTGTGAGGGTAAAATTATGAAAAGTTATGAAAAAATAGTAAATTTTGTAAATAAAAAAAATAATGTAATAACAACTAAAGAATTTAAAGACGCTAAAATTGGATTTTATTATATAAATAAACTAATTGAAGATAATTATATATCTAGAATAGGAAATGGGCTTTATGGAAAAACTGACAGTTTTGAAGATGAATATTTTATAATTCAAAACAGATATAAGAATGCAATATTTTCTTATAATACTGCTCTTTTCTTTCTAAACAAAACAGAAGTAACACCAAATATTATAGATATAACAATACCAAATGATTATAATGTTAGTTCAATAAACACCAAACAAATAAGAGTTCATTATGCAAGTAGAGAAAATATCGAACTTGGTGTGATAAAACTAAAATCTCCATTTGGTAATATTATAAAAGCCTATAATCTTGAAAGAACAATTTGTGATATTGTAAAAAATGAAAATAAATGTGGACTAGATATAGAACAAAGAAATAAAGTTATTAAAAATGCGTTTGCGAATAATGAAATTGATGGAACTACTATTATAGAGTATGCGAAAAAACTAAAATGTGAGAAAAAAATAAGAGCAATAATGGAGGTACTGATATGATAAAAAATATTCAATCTTTAATGGATAAATCTAAAAATTTTGCAAAAGAAAATGGATTATCTGTTCAAGAAGTATTACAAAATTATATGTTTGAAAGATTTTTAGAAAGATTGTCAAAATCAGAATATAATGAAAAATTTATTATAAAAGGTCGGATTTTTATTATCTTCTATAATGGGAATTAATATGAGAACTACAATGGATATAGATGCAAATATTACAGGAATGAATTTTGAAAAAAGTGCTATAGAAGAAATGATAAACAAAATTGTTTCTATTGAACTAGATGATAATGTAATTTTTGAAATAGATAAAAATATGCCAATAAAAGAAGATAATGAATATGGCGGTTATAGATTTAAACTAATTGCAAAATTAAGCAATTTAAGAATACCTTTTTCAATAGATATTTCAACTGGAGATTTAATTACACCAAGAGCAATAGAATACAATTACAAAACAATATTAGAAAATGAGAACATTAGCTTATATACATATAATTATGAAACAATAGTTGCTGAAAAATTAGAAACTGTTTTAAAAAGAAATACAGCTAATAGCAGAATGAAAGATTATTATGATTTATATTATTTTGCAACATATAAGTGGAACGATATAGATATAACTACATTAAAAACAGCTATTAGTACAACTTTCAAACACAGAAATTCACAAGAATATTTAAAAAAGTTCAATACTATAATAGAAAATGTTTTAAATGATGAAAATTTAATTACTAGATGGTACAAGTATAGAAAAGAGCACGAATATGCAAAAGATATTAAATTTGAAGATACAATTAGTGCAATAGAGAAAATATATAATGCATTATAATAAATTATTCGCAGAAAAATAGGAGTTATCAAATAAACTGAAATTTATTTGATGCTCCTATTTTCGCATTTATTTAGCTTTTGTATTTTCTATTCTACTATGTATATAACCTAATTGCTTTTTATATGATATTACAAATAATATAATAAGTAATATGAATAGTATTGTGCATATAATTGTGGAATTAATATTTAGCCAACTCTTTACTTCATATGTAAACTTAGATACTAAAAGAAGAAAAAAAGTTGCTATAAAATTTCTGTACATATTGTAGTCTGCAAATAGTATTTTTATTTTTGAATCTTGTTCTTCTGCCTTATAAAAATCTGCACATTCTGAACTGTCTTTTTTATTTAAAATTTTTAATTTCCACAATAATGGTTTTATAATCAAAGATCCAATTCTGCTAATAACCAATCCTAAAAAATAATATATAAAAATTGAAATAAATATATTATCAGTAGGAATTAATTCAATATTAATATAATATCGGCAACCAACATCAAAAACAATGGCTGGCAAAATATAATTTAGTATATTATAATTTTCTAATTTATTAAAAAAGTGTTCCATATTTATTTTATCCTTTCAAAATTTTCATTTAATTTTTCAATAATATTATTTTTATTACTATTGTAAAAATCTAGTTCTGATAGTGTTATTTTAAAATTTAATCCCCATTTACTACCATCGTAATAATCTGCCTCATCATTATTTTGTCTAGTCAAATATATTGATGTACATTTTAAGGTAGATAATAGTCTATTAATTTTCTTTTTATTATTTTTAACGCAAGTTATTATAACTAATGTTTTTCCATTAAATTCTTCCTTGTGTGTATTTATATATTCTATAACAAAATTTGTATCGCCTACAACTACATAAAAATTATTCATAGAACTAAAGGGAAAGCTTTCAAGAATATAATATTGTGGTAATGTAAAGTTTCCCTTTAAATACACAGTTTTCTTTATTACAAAATATAATTTAAAAACATTATATAAATAATCTTTTCTTCCTATAATTTCTGTATTGAAATTTTTATATTCTTTTTTATATGAATGTTGTAAAATGTATATCATATATACGACCCCATTCTATAAGATTTTTGATAAGTTGTAGAGTTTATAGTTTTAGTGTCTTCTGTTCTAGTATTAAATATAGTATGTCCTTTATTTTTTCCTTTACTTATTAATTCTTCTGAACCTCCTGAGCTAGAACCTTTGTTATCTGATATTAGATATACGGTGTCTTTATCATATTTTTTTATTTCAAATAAATCTTCAGCGTGATCTAATCTTCCATGATGAGGAATTTGTATAATTTGATGTGTCTTTACGTTTTCTTGAATTGCATCTGTACTAGAATCACCCGTCAATAACATTTTTGAAGTTCCAAAAGCTATACTTAATTGAACACTAGCTGCATTTATTACTGTTTCTTTATCAAGAGTATTACCTTGGCATGAATCCAAAGCTTTTGCCGCTGCTTTTAGGGCATATTCTTTTGTTGGTCCTACAATATTAATTCCATTACAGACTTTAACAAAAGAATCCTTATCATCATATATACTAAATAATATTCCTTGACCTTCTAAGGATGTTATATTAGAATACAATTCTGCAATTTGTTCTTTGATAGAATTATTTGTTTTTCTTCCATCATCTATTTTGTCTAATAATTCATGGTACAATTTCAAAAATAAAATTGTATAAACTTTTTCAACTTTTTCTTTTTCAATTAGCTTAGGGATTCCATTAAAGTGATCAGAATCATTATGAGATAAAAAAACTATTGCTTTTTTGTCTGGACCATAATTGTTTTCTAAATATTCTATTACTTTTTCAGCATGTTCATTTGAGCCACAGTCAAACACAACAACATCATTTCCATTATCTGATATAAAACAATCCCCAAAATCATGTTCCTTACTTTCTTTATAACTCTTAGAGCTTAACATTAAAGTATTCATAAAACCCTCCTTGTATGGTATAATATTTATGTATGTATATAAAAGCACGACTTAAGTGCGATTTATATTTTTATTACATTTTGATTATACTAACTATTTTAGCAATTGTCAATACACTATGCTAAAAAAATTACATTTTATTTAAAAAATATTTACATTTTATTTATTTTATAATATAATTACTTTAAATGGAGGGAAATACTATGAACGAAAATAAATTTTCTCAAATAATAAAAGAATTAAGGAAAAAAAATAATCTAACACAACAACAATTAGCTGATATAGTTGGAATTACTGCTACAGGAGTATCATATTGGGAATCTGGAAATGCAACTCCAAATACTGAAACATTAAATAAATTATCTAATTATTTTGGAGTAACTGTTAATTATTTATTAGGAATTAAGGATAAAATAGAAGATGAAGATAATTCTAGGACTGCTATAATTTTTAGAAAAGCTGAGCAAGTTGATCCAAAAGAAAAAGAAAAATTACTTGACATATTAGATAGCACAATCGATATATTTTTAGGAAACAATAAAAATGGTTAAACCAAATTTCAAAAGAGCAAAAGAAGAAGCTTACAAAACATTAATGTTGCAAGAAAATTTTTCTTTTCCTATAAATCCTAAAAATATAAAATTAAAAGAATATGATGTTAAAATAATCAGTTTTCAAGAATATGCACAAAAGACGAATCTAAGTATAAATCAGTTAACCTCTAATGGTAATACTAATGATGGATATACATATATTAGAAACAACAATATATTAATTTTTTATAATGAGGATATAGAAACAGAAGGCAGAAAAATGTGGACAATATCTCATGAATTAGGACACATAGTTTTAAAACATACTACCCAATGTGATAAAAATGAGTCTGAAGCTAATTTCTTTGCATCTCAGTTATTAGCTCCTCAATGTGTTTTAAAACAGTTAATTAAGAATGGTGCAAAAATAACACCTACATATTTATCTGAAAAATTTAGAATTTCTAAGGAAGCCAGTGAAAATTGTATTCATATTTTAGGTAAAGTTATTGATAATGAATTTATAACAACGGATTATGATGATATTATAATACAATTATTTAAACCATATGTTAGTATAGATTATTCCTACGATTCATACTTTGATGAATTAGAGGATAGAAGAAAGAGCTTTTATTTTTAATGCTATATAAATATTAATTGTAAGAAAGGGAAATAACTCTATGTTTGAATTTTTTGAAGTAGAAGAAAAAGACAAAAATATTATTTATAATTTAATGCAACTATATACTTATGAATTAAGCTTTTTTGAAGATGAAACAACTAATTTTCAACTACTAGAAAACGGTTTGTTTAAAATGAGTAAGTATATAGAATTATATTGGACACAAGAAAAAAGGCATCCATATATTTTAAAATGTGATGGTAAATTAGCAGGTTTTGTTTTAGAAAGATTTAATGAAGATGGAATGAATGAGATATCGGAATTTTTTGTTTTAAATAAATATAGAAAACTTGGAGCTGGAACATTTATGGCAAACGAAATGTTTAAGAAATATAAAGGAAAATGGGAGATACGAACATTATTAAAAAACAAACGAGCTCAAGAATTTTGGAGAAAAGTTGTAAAGAATGCCAGTAATGGAAACTATGAAGAACATTTAATAAGAGATAATACTAGATATGCATTTTATTTTGAGAATTAAAATAACAAATATAATTTTAAAATGTAGGAGCTAATAATTATGATAGATATTTCAAAGGCAAAAATTGCATTCAAAAAATTTTTAGATAAGTACGAAGATAAAAGTGATTTAAGTTTTCAATTAAAAGTTGTACATACATATCATGTCGCAGAAAATTCCAAATATATTGCAGAACAATTAAATCTGAGTAAAGAAGATATAGAACTTGCAGAATTAATTGGATTACTTCATGATATAGGAAGATTTGAAGAGCTAAAAATTACAAAAGAGCTAAATAGTGTAAAATTTGATCATGCAACACATGGTACAACAATGTTATTTGAAAAAGGAATGATTAAAAATTTTATAGAAGATTGTCAATATTATGAGATAATAAAAAAATCAATAGAGAATCATAGTAGATTAGCAATAGAAAAAGAATTAAATGAAAGAGAGTTGTTACATTCAAAAATAATAAGGGATGCAGATAAATTAGATAATTATAGAGTAAAGAAGGAAGAAAAAATAGAAGCAATCTTCCCTAAAAGAGTAAATAAAAAAGAAGATATGGAAGAATGCTTGTTAAGTGATAAAGTATATGAAACCGTATTAAATAGAGAGTGTGTTAATATCTATGATAGAGTAACACCATTAGACTTTTGGGTTTGCATATTGGCATTTACATTTGATTTGAATTTTGATGTAACATATAATATAGTAAAAGAAAATGACTATATAAATATATTAATAGATAGATTTGATTATAAAGATATAGACACAAGAAATAGGATGGAAAATATAAGAAATATTATAAATAAATTTATAGATGAAAAAATAACCAATTTTAAGTAATAGGGTGATAATATGATACTAATAAATGATAGAATTAAAGAACTATTCAACCTCTCTGCCAATGACTTATACATATTAACAGATTTTGATGGAACTATAACGAAAGATTCCAGTGATAGTTCTTGGGCTAGCATTTTCAAAAATCCTAATGTAACAGATGAATTTGTTCAAGAGTGTATAAGAATATTTAATTATTACCATAAATATGAAATTGACGAAAGCATTCCACTAGAAGAAAAAATGGTAATTATGAGTGAATGGTATAACAAAAACATAGAAACACTAAAAAAGTTTGGTATTACTGAACAAACAATAAATTACTCAGCTAATAATGAGAATATAATGTCTTTTAGAGATGGTGCAAAAGAATTTTTAAAAGAAATGAATGATAGAGGCATTCCTATAATAGTAATATCAGCAGGAGTAGGAAATATTATACAACAATTTTTAATTAATAATGACTGTAATTTTCCCAATATTTATATTTGCTCAAATTTCTTGGAATATGAAGATGGCGTTATTAGGAGCATTAGAGATAATAATTTAATACATCCATTAAATAAAAATGAAATTTCATTGCCTACACATATTCAAGAGAAAGTTGCTAATAGAAATACTATTATACTTCTTGGAAATAGTATCTCAGATATTAATATGACAAATGATAGAAAGAAAACATATAGAATAGGATTTTTAGATGAAAAAGTAGAAGATAGAATATCTGCATTTCAAGAGTACTATGATGTGGTGTGTACAGATAACACATCATATTATGAATTAGGAAAGAGAATATCAGAACGTTTAAATAGAGCAACGGATAAAGAAGAAAGATAGTATATAGTTAATTTATATGTGAAATGATAGTGTAAAATAAAGTGTGTAAGTTAAAGGTACCAAACTTATGCACTTTACTTTTTTTTGAAATAAAAATATAATAAAAGAAACGGAGGAGAAGATATGGGAAAAAAGATACAAAGAGATCCCAAAAGTGTAGCATTAGCACAAGCAATATTAGAACAATATCAATCAGAGACAAAAGAAGATGTACAAGATGCAATGAAAGATATATTTGGACCAATATTTGAAGCGATCTTACAAGGGGAAATGAATGCACACTTAGGTTACGAAAGCAATAATCACGGTTACAAATCAACAGAAAATCGTAGAAACGGATATACTAATAAAACATTAAAAACAACATATGGAGAAATACCAATAAATGCACCAAGAGATAGAGATGGAACATTTGAGCCAATGGCAATACCAAAAAGAACAAGAGATGTTTCAGGAATTGAGGACAAAGTATTGTCAATGTATGCAAAAGGAATGAGCCAAAGGGATATAGCATCAACAATAGAAGATATTTATGGCTTTAACATATCAGCAGAAACAATATCAGAAATAACAGATAAAGTAATGGAAGAAGTTGAAGAATGGCAAAACAGACCATTGAAGAAGTTTTATGCTTTTTTGTTTGTGGATTGTATGTATGTATCAATAAAAAAAGAATATGAGACAAAAGAATATGCCGTATATACGATTTTAGGATATGATGCTAATGGAATGAAAGATATACTAGAAATATGGCTAAATGAAACAGAAAGTAAACACAACTGGATGCAAATATTTGATGAGCTAAAAGCCAGAGGAGTTGAAGATATACTATTCATTTCAATAGATGGAGTTTCAGGACTTGAAGAAGGAGCCAAAGCAATATTCAAAAATGTAGTAGTACAAAGATGTATAGTACATTTAATAAGAAACTCAATAAAATATATACCTACCAAAAGTTACAAAGCATATACAGCGCATCTAAAGAAAATATATGGAGCACCAAGTCTAAAAGCAGCAGAAGCAGAATTTGAGAAATTTAAGCAGGCATGGAGTGAATATCCAGGAGCAGTTATAAAAGTCAATACCAAAATTACCAAAAAAGGGAAAATAAAAATTACCAATTT
>ERZ1643246.2924-NODE-2924-length-15424-cov-7.063244_pt1 | contig 15424 bp, 20 predicted proteins | sample MGYA00579265_ERZ1643246 | MGnify/ENA primary metagenome ERZ1643246 (study PRJEB29033, sample SAMEA4952261) | chicken gut metagenome | biome: Broiler Chicken; feature: Gastrointestinal Tract; material: Caecum | place: Ireland | collected 2018 | study: Broiler... | reverse complement strand
TACGCCCCGGTGGACTTTCACCACAGACTGACGGCATGCCCGTCATACCGAAAAAACGGATGGAAGATAGCTTTTCCATCCGTTTTATTCAGCGTTCCTTGCAAGCAAAGGAACTGCAGGCAGTTTCATGAGAACAATTCGGTTCTACGCAGTTGTCACAGCATACCGAGATCGTCTTCGCATGACAGCGCTGATCTTTCTGAAACTTACAGGAATTCACATTGCACAGGATTTCTGTCTTTGTGTTCATCGCATTCACCTCCACACCGCTAGTATGGCAGGATCACTTTCAGTTATTCTCATATGCGATCAGCGCGCTGAAACAATAATATTGTTCCTCGGCATTTGCTGCGCAGCAAGTGCGAAACTGAAGGGAACGGATCATGATATCCGGGTTTTCCTGCAGGAATCGGTTGATATCTTCTTCCAGATCATGTTCATGTTCTTCATCAAATATTTTTACTTTCATCATCTCACCAGCATCATTGTGGCATCAGCCAGGCGCGGATGCTGTCGTACAACGCGGGAAACTGCGCATCGAGCACTGCGGCGCTCTTAACGCTGATCGGACACAGCGGCAGCCGCAGCATCTCCTGGCATCTTCCTTGGCAGGACAGCAGGTGTTTCAGCGGCGCTGGAGATGATTCGATGAAGCAGAGCTCCGCGACTTTTTTCAGCAATGCGATCAGGTGTGGTTCAGGACGATCAGCGACCTGTTTCATCGCCCGGGGGACGAGATGAGAGATGACCGAAATGACCCCGTCCATCCCTTCCTGCATCGCGTCAAAACAGCTGGCGTCATCGCCGCTGAACAAATGAAAGCCGCCATGTCTCTGGCGCAGCGACAGCACATCTGCATAGCAGCTGTCGGCATATTTGACGGCACGGATATTAGGACAAGCCGACAGCAGCCGTTCGAGGAGCGGAACGCTGATGCGGCTGGCCGTACGCTTAGGCACATGATACAGCATCACCGGTTTATGAGTCATGGCACAGGCAGCCTGAAAATGCCGGAAGAGTCCTTCCTCACTGGGACGGCTGTAATATGGCGTGACGAGCAGATAGCCGCTGAGCGGGTATTTTTCCAGCCTGCATATGGCAGCGATGGTCGTGGCCGTGCAATTGGTACCTGCGCCGGCATAGACCGGTACGCTCGCTTTGCACGCATGGAGCACGCAGTCGATAACGGCTTCCCGTTCTTCCATGGTCAGCGTCGGAGTCTCGCCGGTCGTCCCGCAGACGATAAAGCCGTCAATGCCCGCATCCAACTGGGACTTGACCAGCGTGCGCAGCGCATCGAAATCGATCGAGCCTTCTTCATGAAACGGCGTGATCAGCGCGGTCATCACTTGTTTCATGGCGCAGTCTCCGTAAAGACAGGCTGCAGCTGTTTCTCCTGCAGCGCCGCATCAAGCGCTTCTTTCAGCAGATCCCAGCGTGAAGTTACGCTGCGCGGCTTATGAAGCGGATCATCTTGGTACATGGGCACCAGATAAATGTGCTTGCGCGCAGACAGCCGCAGCAGATTGGCGCCGCTGGCTCCGATGAAATCATTGGTCGACATGCCGATGAGCACTGGACGTTCATTGCGCAGCATTGCCTTGGCGGCCAATGTCACGCTCCCATCATAGATGCCATTGGCAAGCTTGCTTACGGTATTGGCGGTGGCCGGTGCGATCACCATCAGATCATGAGCTTTTGCCGGTCCGATCTTCTCGCTTTCAACGATAGAATCGATGATGGGATGATCGCTCAGCTTTTCCAGTTCCGACCGGAATTCTTCCTTGCGGAAAAAGCGAGTGGAAGATGTGCGGACGCATTCGCTGAGGACAAAGGTGATGTCATGGTCCTGCTGCAGCCAATACAGTTCACTGAGCACCTGGCGGTGGTTGCAGAAAGAGCCGCAGATGCCAAACAAGATCTTCTTCTTATTCATCAAGCACCTTCTTCACATAAGCATATAGATTAGCGCCAGCGCTTTTCCAGGCAAACAGCTCAGGGATATTGCCTGCTTTGAGATACGGGATCTCATAGCGTTTCATCAGTCGCTCATCGACGGTCTTCACGCTGGCGATGTCGATGACCTTGGTCTGCTTGGCCCAGCGGCGCAGCTGTTCTTCACGAAGCAGCGCCGCCGGTGCGGTCTGGATGATCAGATCGGCGCAGCGGCCATTCACCCAATCCATAAAGCTGACCTCTCCCGGTGTGTTTGTCTCTTCATGGCGCACATACCGGATCCGCATCCCATTTTGAGAAAGCATGCTGCCGATGGCCTTGCCGCATGTGCCTTTGCCGATGATATCGACGCTGCTCATGTTCATTGCCTGATCGAGGTGATCGAGCACATAGAACAACACGCCCTGTGCCGTGAGCTGGGCATTGCGTCTTGCGTACGCCTCATCTTGCATATAATAATATTTCGGCTGCGGCAACGAATCCAGAAATGCAGAGGGCATGCCGCTGATGATCCGGCAGTCTTCCCGCAGGCATTCCCAGAACCCTTCTGGCAAGCTGATGTGCGCTTTGTCCATGTAATCCCCTCTTCTCCCTTGTACGCCGTGAACCGGGAGGATCAGGGCATCCAGCAGGGAAAGATCGAGCGCCATCAGCTGAGATATGGGTACGCAAGTATGCCGATGCCGCGTCAGTCTTCTCACTTCTTCCATCCTTCGCTCTTCGCCCCAGACGGACAGAATCATTTGACCCCCTCCTTCCTTCCATACTATGAGACACAACGAACCTGCGACCATAAAAAAAACGCGGCCTTTTCCGCCGCGCTTCGGTTCTATGCAAAGGTGAGGACGTAATAGTTGCGCTTGCCGCGCTTGATCAAGATCATGTCATCGACCAGCGCGCTGTCCGCGTCGATCACTTTTGTCTCATCCTGTACTTTTTCGCCGTTGATCTGGATAGAGCCGCTTTTGATCCATTCACGGGCCTCGCGCTTGCTGGAAGCGATCTTGGCTTGCACGAGCATGCTGGCCAGATCCATTGCTGCATCGACCTGAACTTTTTCCATGGATCTCAGGGCATCGCGCTGCTCATCCGCGCTCAGCTCGCGGATATTGCCGCGGAACAGCGCATTAGTGATCTTGAGCGCTGTCTCGTAGGCCTGCTGGCCATGCAGGAATGTAACGACTTCACGACCCAGCACTTTTTGCGCCTCGCGCAGATGCGGTTCGTTTTTCACGCATTCCTCCAGCTGATCGATCTCCTCTTTGCCTAAGAATGTCAGACGCTTCAGATATTCGATGACCTTGGCATCCTCAGCATTGACCAGGAACTGATACATCTCATATGGGCTTGTCTTCTTCGGATCGAGCCATACCGTTCCGGATTCGGTCTTGCCGAACTTCGTGCCATCCGCTTTGGTGATGAGCGGCATGGTGAGGCCGTAGCATTCTACATCAGCGCCATGTTTCTTGCGGATCAGCTCTAGTCCTGAAGTGATATTGCCCCATTGATCCTGTCCGCCCAGCTGCAGCGTACAGTTTTTTGTCTCATACAGATGCAGGAAATCGAGCGACTGCAGGATCATGTAGGAAAACTCGGTGTAGCTGATGCCGGATTCCAGACGGCGCTTTACCGTTTCTTTATTGATCATGTAGCTGACGTTGAAAAACTTTCCATAATCCCTCAGAAAATCGATGATGGTGATATCCTTGGTCCAATCGAGATTGTTGACCATCTCAAAGCCGAACACTTTGCTGATCTGCGCATGCAGCGCTTCATAATTGTGCGCAAGCGTTTCCTTGGTGAGCATGTTGCGCTCGCCGCTTGCCTTAGGATCGCCGATGAAGCCGGTCGCTCCGCCGACCAGCATCAGCGGATGATGGCCATGCTCTGCCAGCCGCTTTGCCGTCAGCAGACTGGAAAAATGTCCGATATGCATGCTGTCTGCGGTCGGATCCGTACCGATATAGAATGTCATCCCGCCTTCATTCAGCTTTTGCTCAAGATCTGGGCTGGTGATGTTATCGATCAGCCCACGCCATTTCAGTTCTTCAAAAAGTGTCATCTTCATATCCGTTCTCCTTTAATAAAAAAACGTCCTTGATAAGGACGTGAAGCACGCGGTACCACCTTACTTCATCATGTGACATGATGCGCTCTTCCCCTTAACGCGGGCAGACGGCTTCCCTTTTGCGAAAGCGGCTCCGAGGTGTATTCCATGTGTTCCCTGATGTCCTTTCAGCGCCCGGACACTCTCTGCACAGTTTCCGCATGTACTCTTTCTCTTCATTGCCGATGTATATATTATAGCTTTTAATCTGCGAAAGCGCAACGGGATATGAAAAAAATCACAGCTTGAGCGCCGTGATCTTTTCCGATTCAGATATAGATGATCTTGATCCCGGAAAGTGAGGCCTTCCCTTCGATGCGCACTTGTTTTTCTCCTTTGATGCCTTGATTTCCACTTTCCTGAATGCCGCTCAGCAGCTGTGCGCAGTCGATGGATATGCCCCAGGTGCTGGGCACATAAAGCTCGATGCCGCACATCATCGCGGATATGTGGATGACGGCGCTTTCTCGTGCGATATGGGCATTATCGAAATACACTTTCATCGTGCCCATGGAGCATTCGATATCAGCGCGCTGAAAAGCATCTGAGCTCACGTATTTGATGCCAGACCCCATCGTCGTGCGCAGATGCACACAGGTGTCATTGACCGATTCCTGGATCGTGTCGGCACGCTCCTGTTCCCCATGCGCTGTTCGACGGGGAAGCAGAAAATAAAAGCCGATGCTGCCTAGCGCTGCCGCGAGCAGCAGCGTTGCGGGGGTCAGCGGTTCCAAGGGCAGAACATCATCATAACAGATGAGCAGCAGCGCGATGGAAAACAAGATGCCGGTCATGCTGCGGCGGATGATGGAACGAAACAGCCACAGCGCCAGAGCGATCGTGATAAGCAGGCGGATAATGGAGATATCCGCGAAAAAGCTGAAGCGGTCCAGGATGACCAACACCGCGGCAAGGATAAAAAATAATCCCCAGAAGATGCGTTCTTTTTTCATACAGATGACCTTCTTTCTTCTAAACGATGGCGCAGAGCAGGATAATAGCGCCTGGATACGAACACTTGCTTATGTGTATTGGAAAAGGAAACTGTGCATACTGCGGACAGCGTGCGATCCAGCGCATAGATCTGCCGCAGATTCAGGATGGTCGATTTAGAGACGCGCATGAAGCATGCGGGCAGGATCTTCTCGAGCTCATACAGGCGTCGCGGGGTGCGGTACACTTCTGCAGCGGTATGGGCATGGACCTCTCTGCCATCGGTCTCAAAGAAGAGCACGGCGGAAAGCTTCACAAAATACTCGGTATTCTCTTTGAAAAAGCTGATTTCTTCCTGCATGCTGGCTATCTCCTGCAGCTGCTTCTGCATGCGGGTCACTTCTTCGTTCAGTTGTGCGCAGCGGATGATGACTTCGGTCTGCTGACAGCGTTCATCCAGTTCAATCTGTATTTTCATGATCACGTTTCCTTTCCACACCTATAGAAAAACATATTTCTCTGCTCTTGTAAATCGATCGTGCGCAAGCGGTCAAAGGCGGCGGGCAAGCGGGCGGGATCACGCGCCAAAAAAAGGGCAAACGAACGCTTGCCCTGAATCATTATTTTGCGACGATGTTGACGACCTTGCCTTTGACGACGATCACCTTTAGGATGTTCTTTCCTTCCAGCTGACGTTTTACGCTGTCGATCTCCATCGCTTTCTGCTTCATGCTTTCCTCATCGAGGCCGGCCGCGATCATCATCTTGCCGCGCACCTTGCCATTGACCTGCACGATGGCCTCTACTTCGCTTTCGATGAGCGCTTTCTCATCATATTGCGGCCATGGTTCATAAGCGATGGTGTCTTCATGGCCAAGCACCTCATGCCAGATTTCTTCTCCCAAATGCGGAGCGAAGCAGGAGAACATCTTGACAAAGCCTTCCGCGTATTCGCGGTAAATATGTTCTGCCTTGTAACAATCGTTGATGAAGATCATCATCTGAGAGATCGCGGTGTTGAGATTGAGCGTCTCGACATCTTCGCTCACTTTCTTGACCGTGGCATGGTAAATTTTATCCAGGCTGTGGTCATTGACATCGCTCAGCTTATCATATTCGGTAAACAGACGCCATACACGGTCCAGCCATCTTCTGGAACCGTCCAGGCCGGTCGTGCTCCATGGCAGAGAAGCTTCCAGCGGCCCCATGAACATCTCATACACGCGCAGCGCGTCAGCGCCATGTGACTTGACGATCTCATCCGGATTGACGACATTGCCCCTTGACTTGGACATCTTTTCATTGTTCTCGCCCAGGATCATGCCCTGATGGAACAGCTTCTGAAACGGCTCTTTGGTCGGTACGACGCCGCAGTCATACAGCACTTTATGCCAGAAGCGCGCATACAGCAGATGCAGCACGGCATGCTCAGCACCGCCTACATACAGGTCGACCGGCAGCCAGTGCGCAAGCAGCTTGGGATCGGCGATGGCTTCATCGTTATGCGGATCGATGTAGCGCAGATAATACCAGCAGCTGCCGGCCCACTGCGGCATCGTGTTGGTCTCACGCTTGCCTTTCATGCCATCGATCTCGACATTGATGAAATCGGTGCAGTGCGCAAGCGGGGATTCACCATTTTCATTAGGCTTGAAATTGTTGGTTGCCGGCAGCTCTAAAGGCAGCTCATCGATGTCGACCGTGCGCATCGTGCCATCTTCCATATGGATGATCGGGATCGGCTCACCCCAATAACGCTGTCTGGAGAACAGCCAGTCGCGCAGCTTGTAGGTCGTCTTGGCGCAGCCGCACTGATGCTCTTCCAGCCATTTGATCATCGTCTCGATGGCCTCCTGCTTGCCTAAGCCATTGAGGAATCCGGAGTTGATGTGAACGCCGTCCTCGGTATAGGCTTCTTTCTCGATATCTCCGCCTTCCAGCACCGGGATGATCTCCAGGCCGAACTTCTTGGCGAACTCATAGTCACGGGTATCGTGCGCCGGAACGGCCATGATGGCGCCGGTGCCATAGCTTGCGAGCACGTAGTCTGAGATCCAGATCGGCACTTCCTTGCCATTGACCGGATTGATGGCATATGCGCCGGTAAATACGCCGGTCTTGTCTTTGTTCAATTCGGTGCGCTCCAGGTCAGACTTGGACTCGCAGGCTTTCTTGTAAGCCTGTACGGCTTCACGCTGTGCCGCTGTCGTGATCTCGTCGACATAAGGATGTTCCGGTGCCATGACACAGTATGTCGCGCCAAACAACGTATCGCAGCGGGTCGTGAATACAGTGAATTCCTTATTGGTATCTTTGATCTTGAAGATGACGTTCGCACCCTGAGATTTGCCGATCCAGTTGATCTGCATCTCTTTGGTCGACTGCGGCCAGTCGACCAGATCCAGGTCTTCGAGCAGACGTTCCGCATAGTCGGTGATCTTCAGCACCCACTGACGCATCGGCTTGCGGATGACGGGATAGCCGCCGCGCTCGCTCTTGCCGTCGATGACTTCTTCGTTGGCCAATACGGTTCCCAGCTCTGGACACCAGTTGACCGGGATCTCATCCACATAAGCCAGTCCTTTGTTATAAAGCTGGATGAAGATCCACTGGGTCCATTTGTAGTAAGAAGGATCGGTCGTGGAGATCTCGCGGTCCCAGTCATAGGAAAAGCCCAGTGACTGGATCTGTTCACGGAAATGATCGATGTTCTTCTGGGTGAACTGTGCCGGATGATGGCCGGTCTGCAAAGCAAACTGCTCTGCCGGCAGGCCGAAAGCGTCCCAGCCCATCGGGTGCAGCACATTATATCCCTGCATGCGTTTCATGCGGGCGATGATGTCGGTCGCGGTATATCCTTCTGGATGACCGACATGCAGGCCATTGCCGCTGGGATACGGGAACATGTCAAGCACATAGTATTTTGGCTTGCTGAAGTCATGCGCATCGCAGGCAAATGTCTTGTTCGACAGCCAATAGTTTTGCCATTTCTTTTCGATCTTCTGATGATTAAAGCCCATTTTTCTCTTCCTTTCATAAAAAAACGTCCTCAGAATCATCTAAGGACGTATGTCACATACGCGGTACCACCTTAGTTCATGCGCACAGGCGCATGCACTCACTTCTTAACGCGAAGGCACGGGCACTTACCGACTCCTCAGCGAGTTCCCCTGTTCTGACGTTCTGCCCTTTCACCATCCGGGCAGCTCTCTGCGACGCTTTCCAAGGTACTACTCTGATTCAATGTCTTTATACCTGTTAAGTATACCTTATGAAAGAAAGCTGTGTCAATAGTTTGACGTGCTCACTTTTCAGCGAAGCAGTGTCTTGAACCGGATGCTGCAAGCCAGCTGCGCGACGCCGGTAAAGCTGCACAGGTATAGATAGCAGAACAGATGAAGATCAGTTTCAGCGCCAAGCAGGCGCAGGGCGCACATGCCGATCCCTGTGAAGATGAGCGCCAGGGCAAAATCGCGGATCTCCAGCGCCTTGCAGCTTGCTTTGTGATAAAACAGGCGCAGCAGCGCGCTGCAAGGCAGGAACAGCGCGCTCAGCCAGAAGCTTTCCAGAGGCAGGAAGCGAAACAGCACGCCAAAGCTCAGCGGCAGCGCAAAGCTCATCAGCGCCGCGAGGTATGTCATCAGCATCAGATCACCTGCTTACAGTATGCCCAAGAATCATTGCTTCATACTGTGTAACTGACACCGGTAATGCCTTGCGCATCGTATGTCACGCGCATGAGCAGCTTATCGTTGTCCCAAATCAGCGCCTGCATATCTGTGATCTCGATGCGCAGGCCGTTTTCTGTATACGAAGAGGAAGCCGTCTGTGCTTCTTCGTCCTGCTCTTGTGGCAGATGACGCGCGATCATGTCCCATGCTTCGATATAGCGCGTGATATTGCCCTGTGCTTCGCTCAGCTGCTGCAGGGCAGCGGCACGCCAGTACAGCAGCTGCGTGAAGCTGAGCAGCAGCGAAAGGACGAGCAGTCCTAAGATGGTAAAAAATCCTTCATTGCAGCCGCGCTTCATAATGCACATCCTCTCTGTTCCAGTGCATCACGATGCGCTCGCCGCGGTATTCGAAGAACGCGTCATCGATGCCTTGCAGATAGATCATATAACCGGGCCGTCTCACCAGACGGCCGTTGTGATATTCCAGCGTAAGGTCTTGCGCAAACCGCTTCAGCTGCAGCGAATCGCCGCTGACCTGCACATCCTGCGCTTCCGCGCACAGCAGGCGCAGCTGCAGCACAGCGATCTGATCCTGAATGAGATACTGCTGCGTCCGTATGCCGGTCACGAAAAAACGCACCATCCAGGTGAGCAGCACGCTGCACAGCATGGCCGTGCCCAGTGCCAGCAGCAGTTCGCTGAGCGTAAAGCCCTCAGTAGCTGAGCAGCGCTTCGACCACATAGCTGTCCATCCTTTCCATCATGCTCGCTGCCAGCAAGATCAACTGTGCGATCATCAGGCAGAGCATCAGCAGCATCATCGCGTCAGCCATGAAGAATCCTGCTTCTTTATCGGACATCGCTGCGCCCGCTTCCCAGCTGAAAAACCAGCGTCTTTCCTTCTTCTTGCCCAAAGCGCACGCTTTGGGCCGGTGCTGAGGAAAGCTGTGGATAAAAGGTGATCGCATGGCTGGCGCAAGACAGCTCCTCAGACAAGACAAACGTATTCCCGGCCGCATCGACCGCATTGCCGTGAAAGCGAAGCGTGACTTCCTGTCCTGCCGCGGCGGCCTTGCATTGCGCGAATTCGCCCACAGCGCGAATCGTTTCCAGCTGTATGCCAGCGCCGCGATCACGCAAGGCAGCAGGCAGCGCAAATACCCCAAGCAAGATCGAAGCGATCCCCAATACCAGAAGCATCTCCAGCAGCGTGAAGCCTTCTTCACTGCGCATAGGCCTGTCCGCCACGGATGACGATCTTCCTGCCGTCCGGACATCGCTTTTGGGATTCCTTCAGATATCCTTTGGATACCAGCTGATCCACAGAGGTCGGTGTCTGCAGGGTGTCGATCTCATAGAGCAGGATCTGTGCATCGACGACCGAAGTTAAGGCCTCACACCCTTTTTTCTCGATGATCGCTTCTTTCTGCTGGATATTGGGAAGGGTCAGCAGGAAAAGCAGGGCAACGATGGAAAGCACGATCATCATCTCCAGAATGGTAAATCCTTCCTGTCGTTTCATTTGATTCATTTTTTGCCTCCTTTACATCTGATTCAACATTTCAAGCGGGGTCAGCAGCATCTGATAGACACTGAACACGAGCATGGCGATCACCACATAGACAAAGATCTGGATGAACAAGCCGATACGATCAGCCTGCTTCTGCCACCGCACGATCTCGCGTTTCAGATAAAGCGGCAGCAGTTCTGGCAGCGAATCACTTTGATAGCCTAGGGAAAAGCATCGGCAAAAGCGCGCAGAGAAGAAATCGGAAGTCAGGATGATCTCATCATAAGCGAAACCTTGTTCCAGCAGCCGCTTCATTTCGCTGATACAAGGATAAAGCAGGCTTCCCTTTTCCAGCGTCAGCAGCATGTGCAGCGCGTCCACCGTTGCGATGCCCTGACTGCTGAGCTCATGCAGGAATGCCACGAACAGATAGGAGATCAGGCTGCGCAGCGGTGCGAAAGCGCGAAAGCGGATCAAGGCAAGCGTGCGCAGCTCGGCATTGCGGCTGAGCAGCAGCGCCAGCACCAGGAACGCCGCGATCAAGACCAGCATGATCATGAAAACAGCCTGTAAGACCCCCAACACATTCAGCGCCGCAGCTGATGATGAGCTGTCCACGATCTGCTGCATCTGCGGCAGGATGATATGCAGGAAAAAAAGGATCAGCACGAACGCGATGAAGAACAACACGGCCGGATAAGTCAGATGACGACGCATCCGCACAAAGATCTGATGGCGGATGTCGCAGAGGCTGCCAGCGATGATGATGGCCTGCGGCAGCGTGCACAGCTCGCAGAAAAAACGCAGATAACGGTAGAACATCCCCTGCTGCGGAATGATCTCCAGCAGCTGTCCGCCCATTCGCAGATGTTCGAGCAGCGGCTGCGGCCGTGCAAAGGCAAGCGGGATCGCGTCTTGCAAGGTGATGCCCTTGTTCATCAGCATTGCCAGCGTCTGCCAGTCTTCATCATCCGACTTCTTCTTCCAGAACCCCGCTGGCAATGATGCCGCGCCGCCATGCTTCGGTGATCTCTTGTTCGATGGTGAGGTGGGCGGGCGGCAGCTTTTCTTCTTCCATGTAGCGATGCAGCGCGTCCCCGTGAAGAATTTCATAAATGCACTCCTTTCCATTTTGTGCGGCATTCAGCAACAGGCGCTGTGTGCTGACAAAGGTCACGGTCTGTCTGAGTTCCAGCAAAGGGATGCCAAATTCCCGCATGCGCGCGAAGACCTCGGCACAGGACTTGGCATGTACCGTGGTAAAGACCATATGTCCGCTGAGTGCCGCACGTACGATCATGTGGGCGGTCTCCACGCTGCGCACCTCGCCGATCATGATGATATCGGGATCGTGACGCAGCAGTTCCCTTATCCCGACTTCATAAGTAAAACCGCTTTTCTCGTTGACTTGAAGCTGCACATAGCTGCTGTCGGTGATCTCAATGGGATCCTCCAATGTGATCACCTGCAGGTGATGCTGCAGGGCTGCTTCACGCATCAGCGCGTGCAGTGTCGTCGATTTCCCGCTCCCGGTGGGACCGCTGAGCAAGGCAAGCCCGTGCCGCTGCCGGCACAGCGCATGGAAAAGCCGGCATTTGTCTTGATCCTGGCAGATTTCCTCGATCCTGGTCAGTTCCCTTAGGTTCAGCAGACGCAATACGCCGGTCTGCAGCTGATGAGTCGCCAGGCAGGCAAAGCGAAACTGCAGCCTGCGATCCTGATACTGACGCGAAAAGCTGCCAGACTGCGGAGCGCTCATCACGCCGAGGTCCAGATGCGCGATGTACTTCAGATAGTGCAGCAGCCGGCCGTCAAACATGCCGCTTTCATCATCGACCATTTCCTTTGGACAGCGAAAGCGCAAGGTCAGCCTGCTGTCACGAAAGATGAAATGCGCATCTGTAGCATGATGCGTCATCATCATATGGATCAGTGCCTGAAGCTCGGATTCCAACCTGATCACCTCCTGTGCTTCTCTTATACGGTCTTGTCTGCCTGAATCCCTATAAAAAGCAAAAAAAAGCAGGATCGCTCCTGCTTCATACAGATAACAGATAATAGTTGCTCTTGAGCTCCTCGCCTAATGTGGTGCGCGGGCCATGTCCGGGATAGATGACCAGATCTGGATCCATGTTCTTGATCATGCGCAGCGTCTGCAGCATCTTGGTATTGCTTCCGCCGGCCAGATCGGTACGGCCGATGCTGCCTTGAAAGAGCACATCGCCGCAGAACATCACATGATCTTTCATCAGCAGCAAGCAGCTTCCCTCGCTGTGACCAGGCGCATCGATCATCTCCACTTCAAAATGACCGATCTGCTGTCTGCCCTGCTTCAGCATCCGCGCTGTGCTCTTCACTACCAACGGCGCTAAGCCCGCGCTGAAATTCAGTGCAGGATCTTTTAACATCGGCGCATCCAGAGGATGGATGTAAAGCGGACAGTGATAAGTCTCCACAAAGGCATCGGCACCGGCACAATGATCGAAATGACCATGCGTGAGCACGATGGCATCCACGCTCAGCCCTTCTTCCTCGATCCGCTTTTGAACACTGCGCCCTTTTGAGCCGGGATCGATGACAAGCGCATGTCCGTCCTCACTGACCAGATAACAATTGGCCTCGATCATCAGGCCAAGCGTAAATGCTTCGATCTTCAACATTCCCTGATCCTCCTGATAAAAAAGACCGCATACGGCCTTTCTTATTTCTTCTCCTTGTGCTCGGTCTTCTTGTTGCAGCGCGGGCAGTATTTGGCGATGGTCATGCGCTCCGGGTGCTTGCGTTTATTACGAGTACCGATGTAGTTTTCTTCCCCACAGACAGCACATTTGAAAGTAATTCTGTCTCTCATGATATACCTCCTATCACTCTATGCCGATAAATTATAACATAAGAAAATTGTTTTTGTCATCTTTTTTTTATTCATCCGGATACAATTCAAAATATTTTTCCAGCACCGGACCCATGACTTCCGTCGTGCAGACATTGGCCTGCAGGTTGCTGCCGGTATCCGATGATGTTGGCGCAATGCAGGCAAACGCCATCTTCGGATCTTCATAAGGCGTATAGCCGATGAATGCCGTACTGGTCGAATCGCCTACCTCGGCGGTACCAGTCTTGCCGGCCACCCCTTCAGCGCGGGAATATGCAGCGCTGCCGCAGTTTCCAGAAGTCACGCAGGCACGGAAACCTTCCTGCACGCGCTCAAGATAATCAAGGTTGCCGCTGATCGTGGATACCTGCTCATTGCCGTAGGAATACACCACATTGGTCGAATTCACCTCGGTCGCATAACTGAACAGATGCGGCCGCATCACCTTGCCGTCATTGGCGATGGTGGAAACATATTGCAGGATCTGGATCGGCGTATACATATCATACTGTCCGATGGCAAAGTCAAGGAGCTTGCCGGCCTCGGTGGAAAAGCCCACATATCCGCCGACTTCTCCAGGCACATCCAGCCCGGTCACATTGCCCAGCCCGAACATGGAATAATAAGAACGCATCAGCTCAAAGGTCGGTGCTGGATCGGTGATGCCAAGCGACTGATAAGGCACATATTCTGAACCAGCCAGACGTATGGCGATATTGAACATGTAGACGTTGCTGGATACTTCCAGCGCCTCCACATCGTTGACCGGTCCATAGTTTCGATAAGATGCTTTGACCGGGGTGCCGGCGATGTACATCGGTGCGTCATTGATGACCTCTCCCGGCTCTATGACGCCTTCGTTCAGACCCATGTAGATCGTCGCGCCCTTGACGATGGAACCCGGGTTCGTATAGCTCAGATAGTTGCCGCTGGCAAACGGAGTCACTTCATCGCTTTCTGTGCTGCGCTGATAGCCGCTCATCGCCAGCACTTCTCCGGTATTGGGATCCATGATGCATACGTATAGATTTGTAAAGTCTCCGCGGTATGGGTTGTCAGCGGCGTTTTCCAGCGTCTCTTTCACCACCCGGTCAAGCTCTTGCTGCAATTCGATATCAATGGTCAGATAGATATCATAGCCTTTTTTGCCAGGTTCCTGATCCTGGATCACCGCGTTTCCTTCTTCATCATATTCGATGGTCGACACTTTTCGGGTACCGCTGAGCAGTCCTTCGTACTGGTATTCCAGGCCGCTGCTGCCGACCCGCGCGTTCAGCGGATAACCAAGTGCCTGATAGTAGTCGCTCAGTTCTGAGGGAACGCCTTGTGTGCTGGTCGTGACGTTGCCCAGCACATCGCGAAGCGTATCTCCGTATGGGTATTCGCGTTTCCAGGAGCCGAGATCGACATCAAAGCCAGGGAAATCCCCCTTGTGCTCGACCAGATAAGCGACTTTTTCATCATCTACATCTTCCAGGACGGTCTTGCTTTGCTGCAGCGTTCCATTGACCATGCGGGAATAAATGACATAACCTGCCTTTTCTTCATCATCCAGCGCTTCGTCGAGCATGTCGCTCGTGATGCGCTCATGAAGCAGCTGGGTCCTGCGGGATTCTGCCTCATCGCCCCATTCACCGCTGGCATACTGTGCCTGTTCCTCATCGGTAAGCAGATCATTGCAGTTATAAGAAGGATCAGAAGAGTCCAGCAGCGTCGTCAGGAAGATATAAAGATCCTTGCGCTGCGAGAGCGTCAGCTCATCCGGATCGACATCAAAGGTCGCGGCAAATTGTTTGGCTAGTTCCCACTTTTCCTGCGTAGTGATCGACTCAGGCTGCGTATAGATGATATTGTGCGAGACAACGGTCCTGGCGATCACATTGCCGTTGCGGTCATAGATCTCTCCTCTCGGTGTGGAGGAAGACTGTGAAACAGAGTTGTAGCTTTCTGTCTTTGCGGTATATTCTTCATGGCTGAGCACCTGTATCTGAAACAGGCGGATGAAGACGGTCCCGAACAGCACACAGATCACGATGGCAAAGACCATCAGCCGCTTGGAGACGACAGAGGCAAAATCCATCGTTTGATTGAGCTGATCGCTTGAGCGTCTCATCTTATCCAGGTCAAACTTACGAAACGGATTAGGAATCATCTCATCACCACCTGCCCTTCATTATAGCGCATGCGCATGGCGCTTTCCATAGCCGCAAAACAATTTTCCGCTGTTTCAGCTGGCGTTCACATAGATCAGAAGGAAGAAACAGGGGATAAAGCTAAAGATTTTCTGCCACAGACGTGCCATGGGTCAGATGGTGAGTTAATCTGAAAATAACTAAGCTAAAACACTGGTTAATTATTGCGTAGAGCGCATAC
>ERZ1643246.2922-NODE-2922-length-15429-cov-11.889684_pt1 | contig 15429 bp, 16 predicted proteins | sample MGYA00579265_ERZ1643246 | MGnify/ENA primary metagenome ERZ1643246 (study PRJEB29033, sample SAMEA4952261) | chicken gut metagenome | biome: Broiler Chicken; feature: Gastrointestinal Tract; material: Caecum | place: Ireland | collected 2018 | study: Broiler... | reverse complement strand
TATTCATATGTCTTTTTCAATGTTGAAGTGTTGCACTTCAGATTTAAATTAACAAGGTAGAAAAGAATTGACTAATGAAAAAAAGTATTTTAAAATAATAATAGTTTTCTTAAGGAAGAAACGAGTACAATATACCTCTTAATTTTAGAGAATGGCTAGAAGCTGAAAATGCCTATTAATGTATATTGGAAAAACAGTTCTTTAGAACTTAAGACGGAGAAATTCGATAAAATATTAAGACCTATAAGTAAGGTGGTACCGCGACCAAAAATCGCCCTTACGTATAGGTCTTTTTTATTAAATATAAACCAGGAGGCTTTTAAATGAATAAATATTACACACATAAAATAAGCGAACTTTCTTCAAAAATGATTGGCGAAGAAATTACAGTAAGTGGTTGGATTGAAAACATAAGAGATCATGGAGGAGTCCTTTTTTTAGATTTAAGAGATACGACAGAAACTCTACAAACCGTTTCAAATGATGATGAGTTATTTAAAGGACTAGCCAAAGAATCTGTAATTACATTATCGGGTACTCTACGGAAAAGAAGCGAAGATACATACAACCCTCGTCTAAAAACTGGAGAAATTGAACTATTAGTAAACAAATTAGAAATATTAAGTCCGTCTTTACATGAACTTCCTTTTGAAATCATGACAAGTAAAAATGTAAATGAAGAAACGAGATTAAAGTATAGATATTTAGATATGCGAAATCAAAAAGTCAAGGAAATCTTTTTATTGAGATCCAATGTTCTTCATTTTTTACGAAATAAAATGGTAGATCTAGGATTTACAGAAGTACAAACTCCAATACTAACTGCTTCTTCGCCAGAAGGAGCTAGAGATTTTGTCGTACCTTCAAGAAAATTTAAAGGAAAATTTTATGCATTGCCTCAAGCTCCTCAAATATATAAAGAACTTCTCATGGTTGGAGGATTTGATAAATATTTCCAAATCGCCCCTTGTTTTCGCGATGAAGATACAAGACATGATCGAACCCTTGAGTTTTATCAATTAGATATGGAAATGAATTTTGCAACAGAAGAAGAAGTTCTACAAATTGGAGAAAAAATCTTCTATGAAGTATTTTCAAAATTTACTAAAAAAGTTGTTTCTAAACCTCCATTTGCCAAAATTTCTTATCAAGAAGCAATGGAAAAATATGGAACGGATAAACCCGATTTAAGAAATCCTTTAATAATTGAAGATGCTACTGAAACTTTAAAAAACACGACCTTTAATCCGTTTAAAAAAGCCACGATTAAAGTAATAGTTGTAGACGGTATTGGCAAAAAATCAAATTCATGGTTTAATGAAGTAGTAGACTATGCTTCAAAAATTGGAATGCCTGGTATAGGATATTTAACACTTTTAGAAGATGGATCTTTAAAAGGACCTATTGATAAATTTTTATCGGATGAAGAAAGAAAAGAACTTATTCAAAAATTTTCGATGAAAACAAACTCTGTTATGTTCTTTATCGCCGATCGTAATATTAAAATGGCCAGAAAATTAGCTGGAATGATTCGAATTGAACTCGGAAGAAAATTAAATCTAATGGATGAAAATGAATTGAAATTATGTATTGTTAATGATTTTCCAATGTTTGAATACGATAGACAAACAAAGAAATATGAATTTGCTCATAATCCATTTAGCTTACCTCATAACTTTGACGATTATGACTTAAAAGATTTGGAAAATATATTAGCTTATCAGTACGATTTTGTTTGCAATGGCTATGAAATGGCTTCTGGAGCAATTCGCAATCATAATTTAGAAGCCTTACGTAAAGGATTTGAAATTGTTGGATATCAAAAAGATGAAATTGAAAATCGTTTTAAATCAATCTTTACAGCATTTAAATACGGTTGTCCACCTCATGGAGGAATGGCGATGGGAATAGATCGAATTTTAATGCTAATCAAAGACGAAAAAAATTTAAGAGAAGTACAAGCATTTCCAACAAATGCTCAAGGGGAAGATCAAATGATGGGATCTCCAAGTTATCTTTCAAAAGAGCAATTAGATGAACTAGGATTACGAATAGGAAAGGATGATACAAATGAATAAGGAATTTACAGAAGAAAAAGTAGAAAAGCTAGCCGATTTATTAATGATTGGTTTAACTGACGAAGAAAAGAAAATGGTTTTTGAAGAATTTGCAACAATTGATCAAAATATTAACAAGATTAATGAAATTCCAAATATTGAAAAAGTAGAGCCAATGACTCATGCTTTAGATGATTTTGTTTTTGAGTTAAGAGACGATGTTTGTGAAGAATCTGTTCCAATAGAAGAATTATTACAAAACTGTGAAGACAGAACCGATCGAGAAGTAGCAGTACCAAAGGTGGTGGATTAATATGGAATATATGAACAAAACAATTGTAGAAATTCATGAAGCTTTAAAAAGAAAAGAAATTACAAGTGCCGATTTAATAAAAGAATCTTTAGAAAAAGCTCATAAAATTCAAGAAAAAACAAATGCATTTGTTACAATTATCGAGGACGCAAAACCACAAGAAGTAACAGATGAATTATTATCGGGGATACCCTATGGAGTAAAAGATAACTATTCAACAAAAGGAATTTTATCTACTGGATCAAGTAATACTTTAAAAAATTACATTCCATTTTTTGATGCAACAGCAGTTGAAAATTTAAAGAAAAATGGAGCCGTTGCTGTAGCTAAAACAGTTTTAGATGAATTTGGAATGGGCGGAACTGGAACAACTGGGCATACAGGAATTGTTCATAACCCATGGGACTATGAAAGAATGTGTGCAGGTTCTTCTTCAGGATCTGCTGCGTCTGTTGCCGCGGGAGTTTATCCATATGCTTTAGGAAGCGACACAGGAGATTCAATAAGAAAACCAGCTGCTTACTGTGGAATAGTGGGCTATAAACCTACTTATGGTATGATTTCAAGATATGGACTCTTTCCTTTTGCTTCCTCTTTGGATCACTGTGGTGTCTTAACAAGAAGTGTCGAAGATGCAGCAATCGTAACGGACGCGATGAAAGGCCTCGATAAAAATGATATGACTACATGGGATTCTTCAAACATTCACTTATATGAAAATTTAAGTGATTCTGTAAAAGGAAAAAAATTGTTTTATATTAAAGAAGTATGCGATCTTGAAAATTATCCAAATGCGAATGAAGAATTAAAAAAACATTTGCAAAATTTTCAAGAGACGCTTAAAAAATGTGAAGAATTAGGAATGACTGTTGAAGCTGTTTCTGTAGATCAAAAACTTTTAAATGCTTTACCTTCAGTATATGTGGTTATTTCATGTGCTGAAGCAACAAGTAATATGTCTAATTTAACCGGCTTTATTTTTGGACCTCGTGGTGAAGGAAACAACTATAAAGAAATGATGAAAGATTATCGAACAAAAGGATTCTCACCTTTAATTAAAAGACGTTTTATAATAGGATCTTATGTTTTACAAAAAGAAAATCAAGAAAAATATTTTAAAAATGCTCAAAGAGTACGTCGTTTAATTGTTGATGAAATGAAAAAACTATTTAAAAAATATGATGGGTTAATCATGCCAGTTGGAAGTGGACCAGCTAAATTACTCGATGGATCAAACGACATTTTAAAGGAAGATACAACTGTCTTAGAAGAACATCTTCAAATAGGAAATTTTGGTGGATTTCCAAGCATTACGATTCCAAATGGATTTGTAAATAATTTGCCAGTTGGAGTAAACATTACAGGAAATTGTTATGAAGATCAAAACGTTTTAAATATTGCTTATGCTTTAGAAAGTAAAATGAATTATAAAAATCAAATAGCAAAAGAGGTGATAAAATGAAATATAATGTAACAATTGGTTTAGAAATGCATTGTGAAATCTCTAAAACAAATACGAAAGTTTTTTCAAGTGCTCAAAATGGCTATTCTGAGATTCCAAATTCTCATGTACGACCAATTGATATGGCTTTCCCAGGAGTACTTCCTGTGGTAAATAAAGAATGTATTCGCCTTTCTTTAATGATGAGTGAAATCTTACATTGCAAACAACCAGAGTATATGTATTTTGAAAGAAAAAACTATTATTATCCCGATTTACCTAAAGGATATCAAATAACTCAAAACACTCCACCTGCTCCTGTAGGAATGGATGGATATATTGATATTGAAAGAGAAGATGGAACAACTTTTCGAGTAGAGATTGACAACATTCACTTAGAAGAAGATTCAGCAAGCATGAATCACTTATATGATATATCTACTATTGATTATAATCGAGCTGGAGTACCATTGCTTGAATTGGTAACCAAGCCATGCCTTCATTCTGCAGAAGATGCCGTTGCTTTTCTAGAATATATGCGTGCTGTTTATCAATATAGTGATATAAGCGAAGCCGATTCTAAAAAAGGACAAATTCGTTGTGATGTAAATATTTCTATTTCCGAAAATGAAGATTTAGGAACAAAAGTAGAAATTAAAAACGTTAATTCCTTTGGGGCTGTAAGAGATGCCATAAATTATGAAGTAAGAAGACAAACCGAATTAAAACAAGCAGGAAGATATGATGAAGTAGAACAAGAAACAAGAAGATACGACGAAGAAACGGGAACGACAATTCGGATGCGTAGCAAAGTAGATGCTATAGATTATAAATACTTTGTAGAGCCAAATATTCCTAAATACAAAATTTCTAAGTCATGGTTAGAAGAAATAAAAGCTTCAATTCCAGAACTTCCTTATGAAAGAAAAGCTAAGTATATAAAAGATTATGGCTTATCTTCTTATGATGCAACCATTTTAATTAAAGAAAAAAGCATTGCCAATTATTTTGAAGAATGCTTAGCAAAACAAATGGATGCAAAAGCAGCAGCCAATTGGATTACTGGACCTATTCTAGGATATTTAGCTAAGAACGAAATAGAGATTCAAGATTGTTATATGACACCAGATCGTTTAAAAACAATTGTTGACAAAGTTCAAGAAGGATCTTTGTCAAGTAAACAAGGCAAAGAATTATTTAACTTGACACTAGAAAAACAGCAAGAACCACTTAAAATCATGAAAGAACAAAATATGGTTCAAATTTCTGATGAAGAAACTTTACACAAAGTTGTCGAAGAAGTGTTAAGTGAAAATCCTGAACAAATTACTATGTATCATAACGGAAAAACAAATATGTTCGATTATTTTGTAGGACAAGTAATGAAAAAAACCCGTGGACAAGCGAACCCAGTAAAAGTAAAAGAAATTTTAAACGAACAATTAAAATAAAAAGTATTTTTGGGTAGAGTATTGTCTAAATAAAAAAAATTCGTTATAATAAGATTAGAAAAGAGGAGTATTATGAAAAAGGTGATTTTTACAGTCATTAAGTTAATTGTCTTGATAATTGTTGTCGCGTGGGTAGGATTATTTGTATATGATTATTTCCAAGCTCAAAACGGTCAAAAACCACTTATCTGTTTAAGCGAACAAAATGTGGTAAGTGATGGCACAAAAGTTGAAGCAGGAGCTACATATTATAGTTGCACAAGTTTTGGATACAAATATTATACCTACGAAAAAAGTGGAGAATCTAAAACAGGATTTGGACCAGCATTTATCAAAAACGATGCGGAAAAGGAATTAGGACTTTAATGATTAAAAACAAAAATGGATGGGGTCTTAGAGAAATGCTTTTCATCTGTGCGATCATCTTTTTTTGTGTTATTTTAGCCTCAGTGATGATCAATCGTTTATATCAATCTATTTCTCCAAATTTACCTGGTTCAGAAAATTCTTCAAGCAATTCTTATGAACAAGTAGAAAAAAACTTAGCAAGTGCCGCTCGTATTTATTATAATCGTCATAAAGAAGAAGACGTTTCTTTGATTATTTCAGAAGATTTATTAAGTGAAGGATACTTAAATGAAGCAAAGCTTACCGTAAAAGATGATCTTTGTTCGGGATATGTCATCGTGGCTAATAATACCTTTACTCCTTATATAGCTTGTGCTAATTATGAAACAGAAGGATATTAAATGAGTCCAGATTTAAAAAAAATGCATAAAATAAGTGTTATCTGGGGATGTCTAATGTTTTTATTGGTAATTGGTGTAACCATCGTCGGATTCGTTTATAAAAATGAAACCAAAAAATATAAAACATTTGAAAAAACTATCGTAGATCAAGCATCAACTTATTTAAAAAACAACAATTTAACAAAAGCAAGCTTAGAAGAATTAATTGAAAATGATGCTGTACAATTGACAGAAGAATATCAAAAACAATGCACTGGCTATGTTACTTTAAAAAATGAAAACTATAAATCTTATATAAAGTGTCAAAATTATCAAACAAAAGGATATGAATCATAAAAAATGTATGAAACTCTCTTGACGTTCATAGAATTTAATGATATCATATCCTTGATTTTTAAATCTTGGTTTTGCTTAGGTAAAACCTTATTTAAAGAGCAATTGGATACACCAGGATGTGTGTATATGGAAAGGAGAAATTATGGCGACAATTAATCAACTTGTAAAAAAAGGAAGAAGCAAAAAGACAAGAAAGAGTAAAAGCCCAGTTTTAAATATTGGATTTAACACAATCGAAAGAAAACAAACAGCAACAAATAGTCCTCAAAAACGTGGTGTTTGTACTCGTGTTGGAACCAAAACACCTAAGAAGCCAAACTCAGCATTACGTAAATATGCCCGTGTTAGACTTTCAAATGGAAGAGAAGTAGATACGTATATTCCAGGTGAAGGACATAACTTACAAGAGCACAGTGTTGTATTAGTACGTGGTGGACGTGTTAAAGACTTAATCGGTGTACGTTATCACATTATTCGTGGTACACTTGATACTCAAGGTGTTCAAAACCGTAAACAAGGACGTAGTAAATACGGTGCTAAAAAACCAAAAAAATAATAGAAGGAGGAAAGAATTATGCGTAAAAGAAGAGCAGAAAAAAGAGATGTATTACCAGATTCTATCTACAAGTCAAAAGTAGTTACTAAATTAATTAACCAAATTATGCAAGATGGAAAAAAGAGTACAGCTCAAAAAATTCTTTATGAAGCATTCGATATCGTGGCAGAAAAAACAGGCCGTCCAGCTATCGAAGTTTATGAAGAAGCTTTAAAAAATGTAACTCCAGCACTAGAAGTTAAATCTCGTCGTGTTGGTGGTTCTAACTATCAAGTTCCAATTGAAGTTAGCGATGATCGTGGACAAGCACTAGCTTTAAGATGGCTTGTAAATTACGCAAAAAATAGAAGCGGTAAGGGAATGGCTGTAAATTTAGCAAACGAACTTATCGATGCTGCTAACGGAACAGGTGGAGCAGTAAAAAAACGTGAGGATACTCACAAAATGGCTGAAGCAAATAAAGCATTTGCTCACTATAGATGGTAGGAGTGTGAACTATGGCAAGAGATGTCTCAATTGACAAAGTAAGAAATATAGGTATCATGGCTCACATTGATGCCGGAAAAACTACATGTACAGAACGTATTTTATTCCATACAGGAGTTACTCATAAGATTGGAGAAACTCATGATGGTGAATCTCAAATGGACTGGATGGAACAAGAAAAAGAAAGAGGTATCACAATTACAAGTGCAGCCACAACAGCTCATTGGAAAGGATATCGTTTAAACATCATTGATACTCCAGGCCACGTAGACTTTACAGTAGAGGTGTCAAGAAGCTTAAGAGTACTTGACGGTGCCGTATGTTTAATTGATGCTCAAGCAGGTGTAGAGCCTCAAAGTGAAACAGTATGGCGTCAAGCGGACGACTTTAAAGTTCCAAGAATGGTATTTGCAAACAAAATGGATAAAATGGGAGCAGATTTCGAATTCTCATTAGGAACATTAAAATCTCGCTTAGGCATTGATACAAAACCTATTCAATGGCCAATTGGTTCTGAAGATAATTTCAAAGGAATTATTGATTTAGTAACCATGAAAGCTTATGAATATGACGGTGAACAAGCTGAAAATCCTAAAGAAATTGAAATTCCAGAAGATTTAAAAGCTATAGCTGAAGAAAAACATAACGACTTAATAGAAAAAGTTGTGGAATTTGACGATGCTTTAATGGAAAAATATTTGAATGGTGAAGAACTTACAATTGAAGAAATAAAATCTGCAATCCGTAAGGGAACACTTGAAGTTAAATTTTTCCCAGTATTATGTGGTACTGCATTAGGAAATATGGGTGTTAAGTTATTACTTGATGCAATTATTGACTATATGCCAGCACCAACAGACATTGAAGCAATTGAATGTTTCAATCCAAAAACTGGTGAAGATATTTGGCGTCATCCAAGTGATTCAGAACCATTTACAGCATTAGCATTCAAAATTATGACCGATCCATTCGTTGGACGTTTAGCATTCTTCCGTGTATACTCAGGACACTTAGCAAGTGGATCTTATGTATTAAATAGTACAAAAGGTGAAAAAGAAAGAATTGGCCGTATTCTACAAATGCATGCCAACTCTCGTAAAGAAATTTCTGAAGTATACTGCGGTGAAATTGCAGCTGCTGTAGGACTTAAAAATACAACGACAGCCGATACATTATGTGATGAAAAAAATCCTGCAGTTATGAAAGGTATGGAGTTCCCATTACCAGTTATTGATGAAGCTATTGAGCCAAAATCAAAGGCAGATCAAGAAAAAATGGCTACTGCATTACAAAAATTAGCTGAAGAGGATCCAACATTTAAATATAAAACAGATCCAGAAACAGGACAAACCGTTATCAGCGGTATGGGTGAATTACACCTAGATATTATGGTAGACCGTATGAAACGTGAATTTAATGTAGAAGCAAATATTGGTCGTCCACAAGTTGCTTATCGTGAAACATTAACTCAAGCTGGAGAATGTGAAGGTAAGTACATTAAACAATCCGGTGGACGTGGACAATATGGTCATGTTTGGATTCGTTTTGAACCAAATAAAGATAAAGGTTATGAATTCGTAGATGCAATCGTTGGTGGTGTGGTTCCTCGTGAATACATTCCAGTAACCGATAAAGGATTACAAGAAGCAATGGCTGGTGGTATCTTAGCTGGTTATCCAATGGTTGACGTTAAAGCAACATTATTTGACGGATCATACCATGATGTCGATTCATCAGAAATGGCCTTCAAAATTGCTGCATCTATGGCTTTAAAAGAAGCGAAAAATAAATGTAAACCAGTTTTACTAGAACCAATCATGAAAGTTACCGTTACAGTTCCAGATGAATATATGGGAAATGTAATGGGGGATTTAACAAGCCGTCGTGGTCGTCCACTTGGCCAAGAATCACGTGGTAATGCTTTAGCAATCACAGCTATGGTTCCACTAGCTGAAATGTTTGGTTATGCAACGACTTTACGTAGTAATACACAAGGTCGTGGAAACTTCAACATGGAATTAGATCACTATGAAGAAGTTCCAAAATCAATTTCAGAAGAAATTATTAAGAAAAACAGTGTTAACTAAAAATAATACTTGAATTTATTTCAAGCATTAGATAAAATAATTAAGTGAAAGGAGAAAGAAAATCAAATGGCAAAAGAAAAATTTGATCGTTCAAAAACACATGTTAATATTGGTACTATTGGACACGTTGACCATGGTAAAACAACATTAACAGCAGCTATTACAAAATTATTTGGACATTTTGTTGCATATGAAGATATCGACAAAGCTCCAGAAGAAAGAGAAAGAGGTATTACAATTAATACGGCTCACGTTGAGTATGAAACAGAAAAACGTCATTATGCTCACGTAGACTGCCCAGGCCATGCTGACTATGTTAAAAACATGATCACTGGTGCTGCTCAAATGGATGGTGCAATCCTAGTTGTATCAGCAGTTGATGGACCAATGCCACAAACAAGAGAACATATCTTATTATCTCGTCAAGTTGGTGTTCCTAAAATTGTTGTTTACATGAACAAATGTGATATGGTTGATGATCCAGAATTACTAGATTTAGTAGAAATGGAAATCAGAGAATTATTAGGAGAATATGGATTCGATACAGATTGCCCAATTATTCGTGGATCTGCATTAAAAGCTCTTGAAGGTGATCCTGAAGCTGAACAATCAATTCGCGACTTAATGAAAGCAGTTGACGAATACATTCCAGATCCTGTACGTGATACTGACAAACCATTCTTAATGAGTATTGAAGACGTATTCACAATTTCAGGACGTGGTACTGTTGTTACAGGACGTGTTGAACGTGGTACATTAAAATTAAATGATGAAGTTGAAATTGTTGGTTTAAAACCTACAAAGAAAACTGTTGTTACAGGAATTGAAATGTTCCGTAAATCATTAGACGAAGCTATCGCTGGTGATAATGCTGGTGTGTTATTACGTGGTATTGCTCGTGATGAAGTTGAACGTGGACAAGTTCTTGCTAAACCAGGAAGTGTTACTCCACATCATAAATTCAAAGCAAGCGTATATGTATTAACAAAAGAAGAAGGCGGACGTCATACTCCATTCTTCTCAAATTACAGACCACAATTCTATTTCCGTACTACAGATGTAACTGGTGTTATTGAATTACCAGAAGGTGTAGAAATGGTTATGCCTGGCGATAATGTTGATATGACTGTTGAATTAATTGCTCCAGTAGCATTAGAAAAAGGTACTAAGTTCTCTATCCGTGAAGGTGGACGTACTGTTGGTGCCGGTGTTGTATCAGAAATCGTTGAATAATTAAAAGAGTCGATCTAGTATCGACTTTTTTTGTGCCAAAAATTTTAAGCTTAATATACTATAATAGGTGGTAAAATTGCTAAAAAAGATTTTAGTTTTAATTGTTATATTATTGTTAAGCTTAGGAAATATTCTAATTTTTAATTTTAAAAATGCGAATAAACCTTCTATAGAACAGTCAAAAAAGCAAGATATTCAAAATCCTTATTTGGAATGTTTAAAAGAACCATATCTATCAGAAAAAACAAATCAAAAAATAATTGACTTTTTAAATAAACACGAGCAAGATTCTTTTGCAATTTATTTTGAAGATATAAACAATCAATATAACATAGTAAAAAATGAAAATCAAAAATTTTATGGAGCTAGTTTAATTAAATTATTAGATGCAACCTATTTGATAAAAAAAGCATTATCCGGAGAAATAGATTTAAAAGAAGAAAAAATCACTTATCAACAAAGGCATAAAAAAAGTTTCAGCCTAAATATGCAAAATTATCAAATTGGATCTTTAATCAATTTAGAAACATTAATATCTTATGCGATTAAAACCAGCGATAATACAGCACATGAAATGCTTTACGAATACATTGGTTACCAAAATTTGATCGAATACGGAAAAACATTAAACATTGATTTAACGATTAGTCAAACAAATCATTACAGTGATCTGTCAGTTACAGAAACAAACACTATGTTAAAAGATATTTATGAAATTATATCATCTAATACTGCGTATAGTAGCTTCTTAGTAGAAAATATGGAAAATACATATTATAACTCTTTAAATTTCAACGAAAACAAACTCTTACATAAATATGGATCAACAGATCCCTATTTTCATGATATTGGAATTTATAACGATGAACAATATCCGTATTTAATTTCCATTATGACCACGATAGGAGAACAACCTTCTCCAAATAAAATCACAGAGATACATCAAGAAATAAGAAAAATTTATGAAGAAAATCTAAAAGAAAAAGAAAAATATTGTCAACAATTTAAAGAATAAAAAAAAGAAGATAATTTCAATCCTCTATTTTCAAAGGTTCATTATTAAACTCTTTATCAATTAAAAATTCATGAATAATTTCTTCTTTGTTTTCAACAGAAATTTCTTCGATACGATCTACACGACATTTTTCACTAATCAAAATGGCTTCAACCTTATTTACAGCATCTTCTAAATTATCATTGACAACAACGTAGTTATATTTTGGAATTTCATTAATTTCACGATATGCTGTTTGAAATCGATCTAAAATTTGTTCTTTTGTTTCTTTTCCACGTGCTTTTATTCTACGTTTTACTTCATTCATACTAGGAGCCATGATAAAAATTAAAATAGTTTGCGGAAACATTTCTTTAATTTGTTGAGCACCTTGAACATCGATTTCCAAAATCACATCATATCCGTCATCTAACATTTTTTTGACTTGAGCTTTAGATGTACCATAATACTTATCATATTGAACTTTAGCATATTCTAAAAATTCACCATTCGCTATCATTTTTTCAAATTCATCATTTTGAATAAAAAAGTAATCTATGCCATCAACTTCTCCATCTCGTTTAGCTCTTGTTGTATAAGATATAGAAACTTTTAAATTTTTATTTCTCTTTAATAATTCTTTAACAACCGTTCCTTTTCCAGCACACGTTGTTCCTGAAATAATAATGAGCTCTCCACTTTTTTTACACTTAATCATATAAACCTCTTTCTATTTTTTTGCTTTTAAATCTGTTTTGTTAAAGACTTTAGCAAGTTGTCCGTTAGAACGTAACTTTTTATACTTTAAAGGTCTAACTACAAGATCATATTCACCAATATATTCATAAACTTTTGGCTTAAAATTTAATTTAAATTCATTTAATCCATGATAAGGATTTTCTTTTGAAAAATCTCCGGTCATACCATTCAAATCTGCATAATCAAATTGATCTTTATAATAATCTAAAATAGCATAATGTAAAAAATAATTTGGATCATAATTCTTATATTTTGTATCATATCCACTAATTAAAATTTGAATTCGATTTTTAAATTTAATAACCAATGCTCCAGCAATATAAATTTTATCGCGTTGTTTATTTAATTCAGTAGCTAATGTTACGTTATTCTTATAGGCTGTAAGTTTACGATCTGAATCCATTTTTTGATTGATAGTTTTTTGAGTAGCATTTTTTTCTAAAATATTATGGAAAGCATTGTTTCTTTCGACTTCAGCTTCATATATTTTACGAGCATTTAATAAAAACTCTTCAGAGTTTATACTTACTAAAAATAAATCAATCATATCGTTTCGTTTAAAGACATTATAATAATCTTTATAATAAAATGGTTGAGTTTTACGTTTTTTAGAAATAAACCGTTCTAAAATATCCATTCCACTTCTTTCAGCGATTTCCAAATGTAAACCTTTTTTCATTGCCTTGTTCACTTTATTGCGGCCATTTTTCGTCATCTTTTTTAAAGAGAAATCCTTTAAAGAAATAACGGCTTGGAATCTTGGAAGAATAGATTCAAAATATAAATTGTCTTTCAGTTTTAAATATCCAGCATTTTCTAAAATATCTTTAATATCATAATTCCAATTATATGTTTTAACTCCAGTTTTTGGATCCACCTCACTAATGGCAATTTCTGGATTAATTTTAATAAAGCATACGTGTTTCTTTTTGTAATACTTGATAAGAGCATTTGTAAATTCAGTTAAAAGCTCTTGATTAAAATAATCTAATATAAATCCCTTAGGAGCATATCCATATTTAAAACCAGTCTTAACTTTTTTTAATAAAATTAAAGAAGCTGCCTTAACTTGATTGTATTCATTGACAAAACCAATAAATTCATAATCATATCCATATTCGCCCATTAGCCAAGCATAGTTTACGGTTTGGTAGTGTGTAGCCAGTGGACTTGCATTGACAAATGATGTAAACTCATCAACAGATAATTCTCGAAGTGTCATGATTTTCACCCCTTTTTTAATGGATTTTATTATAGCACAAATTAAAAAAAATGCAACCTTGAATAACTGTAAACAAAATGTATAATTATAAAAAGCAAAAAAAATTAAAAAAAATGCTTGATTTTGTCGAATAAATATATTATAATTAAATCACTTAATAGAGATAGAAAAAAATAGAACGGCCTCGCTGTTTAGAGATGTATAAAAGTATACGTCCTAGAATTATGCTGTTCTAGTGAGGTAAAATACTCACGGCGTGAATGATATTTCATTGCGTGAAGCGATAAATGATCATTCTCTATCAATTATCAGGCTATTAAGTGTTGCATGCAATGTGGATCTTGATAAGAAGTTATGACTTGTATCTGTCAATATGAGTTGTGCTTTACTAACCACTAAAAGGCGAGTTGTTTTGACAGGCAACTTGTTTTTTTGTGTCTAAAAATAAAAAAATGTGCTAGAATATACTCTATTCAATGGAGGAAATATGAAAAAAGAAAAACGATGGATAGAAACATTAAAAGATGAAGATACAATTCTCATAAAAAAGGGTTACTTGCTTGCTTTAATTCCTAAAATAAAAGATAGAGAAATTCAAAGAACAGCTTTAAACGTTTTAAAATCTTTAGAATTAGATGAAAAAACTAAAAAACAATCAGAAATTGAAATTTCTATAAGTGTCCTAAAAATGTTTATTCTAGATCTTTCATCAATTCCTGCTCATGCATATCAGCCTTCTGAAACTTATTATATAAATTTATATAATAATATGAAATATGAAGAGAGAATGTTTTATAAAGAAGCGATTAGCTCAAAAACTTGTACAAATTGTGCTCAATCTAGCTGTCCATTTTATCAATCGAGCACGAATCAAATTGATTGTGCAAAATGGAACAGTCCTTATAAAATTGGAAAAGAATATATGTTAAAAAGAGAAAAATAAAAATCTAAAGGAAAAATATGATATAATAAAAATGTTAAATAAAATATTACAAAAAAGGAGTGATTATATTGTATAACGATAAAAAAGCTAAAAAAAATAAAAACAAACAAGAAGAAAATGATTTTCTAAGTAAATTTTTTCGTAAAAGAACTAAAAGATTATTGACAGATATCGATCGCTTATTTAGAAAAATTATGTGGATTGAAATTGCCATTTCGTGCATCATTGTCCTACTAGGAGTTGTCTTCCTTTTCTGGCCAGGAAATAGTATTATTGTGATGAGTGTACTATTTGGCATAAGTATTCTCGCCTCTGGTATATTAAACATCTACAATTATTTTAAAAGAAAATCTATTCCTATTTTTAGATTTCACTTAGGTTATGGAATAATAGCCATCCTGTTAGGAATTCTAACCATTATTTTACCTTTTACTTTTAGTCAAATTATAACCGTATTTATTGGAATTTGGATTTTGTATTTGGCATTAAATAAAATAGATTTATCTTTAAGACTAAAGAAAATAGATGAAAGTAGTTGGCTTATTTTATTAGTTTCTGCAATACTTGAAATCTTTATGAGCATTCTTATCTTTATAAATCCATTTAGCAATTTAATGTTAACTCAAGTAGCCGGAGCTTATTTCATATTATGTGGAATCCTAAATTGTACAGATGCAGTTTTAACCAAAAATAGAGCAATTGATTTTATGGAAAATTTGTGAGAACCAAATTTTCTTTTTTTTAAAATTTATAAATTTTCAAACGAAGTGCAACAAATAGACATATAAAATATGCACTTATT
>ERZ1643246.2920-NODE-2920-length-15433-cov-5.562817_pt1 | contig 15433 bp, 14 predicted proteins | sample MGYA00579265_ERZ1643246 | MGnify/ENA primary metagenome ERZ1643246 (study PRJEB29033, sample SAMEA4952261) | chicken gut metagenome | biome: Broiler Chicken; feature: Gastrointestinal Tract; material: Caecum | place: Ireland | collected 2018 | study: Broiler... | reverse complement strand
GCTCTGTCGTCACGCTCTCCTCTTCCTTCTGACAGCCGACCAGAGAGGCCAGCAAGCAAATGAGCAACGCACAATAGATTTGTTTTTTCATAGATAATCTCCTCTCACATTTTACGATCATTTTAATAATTTCTGTCTAAAGAGCATACTTATAAAAGTATACATCGCCATCTGAACATTCAATATATCCCAAACTATTACCTGAAACCTGAATGGAACTATAGCTTTTTTCTCCTGGTAGATCATTATAAGCAGTATAAAAGAAGTTTCTGCTTTTCCCAAATAATCCACAAAATTTTGTGAAATCTGCACAAAAGATATTTCACTACTGTCACCCTCTTTCGACAATAATCAATATTTAGTTTATTTAAATATTAAAATATAAATATATTTAATTTTAGTCTTATTTTTTCAAAAAGTATTTGCTATAATAGAAAAAGGAGTTGAATATGCAGAAGAAGACTGATTTTTTTCGTATTGAAATGCTGGCATTAAAAATTTTGGAAACAAAAGACTGTTATGGACTGGAGATTTCACAGGAGATCGCCAGACGGACCAACGGATTGTTTTCCTTGCGCGAAGGAAGTCTGTACCCGGTCTTATACAAATTGGAAGACAACGGTTTCATCAGCAGTTATCCCAAAAAGACCTCTGTCCGACAGGTGAAGATCTATTACCATATGGAACAGAAAGGTGCAGATCATCTGCATGCTCTTTATGATCAATACCAAAAATCGATAGAGGCGATTCACCAGCTGATGGAAGGAGATGGCGAATGATGCGGACAGAAACAAAAAAATACAAAATGGCATGTAAAAACATCCTCCCGTTTTACGGAAGACAGGAACGCGCTTTTCTGAAACGGATCACCACCACATTAGAAACAAAGAACGGCAGCTATGATGAAATCTGTAAAGAAATGGGAAGTCCGAAAGATACTGTTCTATCTTATATGGAAACTTGTGATGATGACTATCTGCTGAACAAAGCCTATTCTCGTTCACACATCAAATTTCTGCTGATTTTTGTTATCTTGTTTTTATTTATTGCTTTCCTCTATAACGTCTACATGCTGAACCTTTATCAGCAGGCGGTCGAAGACCAGCAGATCATAGAGTATACAGAATATATCACAGAATATTAAAAAGGAGGGATTGCCTTGTCATTTTTGAACAAAGCAGCATCTTCACTGATCCTCTGTCTGTTTCTCACATGGAATCTCCTGTCTGTGTCCGCACAGACCACCCCTGATTGCTCATACGCCGCTTCCTAAATTGAAGAGATCTATCCGGACGGAAGTTACTGGGAAGTGACGATCGAGGAACACGCAGTTCCATCGGTGCGGGCCGCTCAGTCAAAAAGCGGAACAAAAACAGGAAAATATACAGATAAGAATGGGAAAGTGCTGTGGTCTGTTACGGTAAGTGGTACATTTACTCACAACGGTACCAGCGCATCCTGTACCAAATCGTCTGTTTCCATTCTGGACGCTTCCATCAACTGGACAGTATCTGACCAGAGTGCTTGGCGATCCGGGGCGACGGCATACGCCTCTGCAATCGGACACGAAAAAAACAGTCTGGGTCAGGAAATGCGCACTCTTTATCGTCAGGTTTCTCTGACCTGCAGCCCGGAAGGGAAACTGTCCTGATTCCTGTCAGTATGCTCCCATACTGCATCTCTTTTAACGATATCAAAAAATTAAGCAGGCAAGCGCTCCTTCCCGTGGACACGTGTCTGCTTTTTAAAATGATGTCTTCCTTGGAGTTTGCTCATGATCGACTGCATTTTTTCTGTTTATAAACAGATGCCTGGTGCTATGCTTATGAAGCAAGACTTGGGGTGTTAGCTCAGCTGGGAGAGCACCTGCTTTGCACGCAGGGGGGGCAGGAGTTCAATCCTCCTACGCTCCACCATTGTATAAATGAAGCCCGAACTTGTCATCAGAACAAGTTCGGGCTTTTCTTCTGTATTACAGAGCACGGGAGCGATCGCAAGCTGACATGTTATGGCTCTTCCGTAAAATGATATAGAAAAGACCGTGTAGCAGCGTATTTTCCACGCTTTCCTGCGCCGATCTATTTCCCATTGGTTCCGCCGTCCGCTCGTTTCTTTGAACGGCATCCATTTTCCATCCGCATTCTTATGATATGCCACAAGAGGATCTTCATGCGGAGCATCTATAAACTGTCCCAACGCGCGATTTCCTCCGATGGCAGCAGTCCAGATCCTTCTTCCTATGTATGTCCTTGCTCCATCGGCCTCTTGTCGCCCGGATTCCTAGCTGTTTCAACGACGAAAGAAGCGTTTAGCCCCATCCTGTCGCATATTCAATCAGCTTCCATTCTCCTTGAGCGTCCTTTTTATAAGCCATTTTATAACCTTCCTCCGGATGGTCTTCAAACTTCACCTCCATCACGATCCAGTCCGATGGCGTCCACTCATAAGCATCATCATAATACCTGCCATGTTCCTCGGATCGCTCATCTCCCCAGTAGGTCACTTTTTCAATGATTCGATCTCCATCAAAGAGATCCTGGACATCCGTACCGATCCGCTCTTCGATCGCGTCAAAATCGGTCTCTGCATACCGATCTGAAACAAAGTTATCCGTTTCAAACGGCCCCTGTGTCTTCCGGCAGCCAAACAGCATGGTACATACCAACATCGATAAAACAACCATCGTTCTCTTTTTCATATCTTCACTCCTTATTTCCTGCTTTCATACATATCATATAATTATATTTTTTTCATTTCGAGACTTATATTTTTTAAAAAATATAATATAATAAATATGTCTATATTTCAAGATCTCTTCCTGCTCCTCAAAAGACAGAACGATACTTTTATAAATGCACCTCCTTCTGTAACGTTTTTCTCATAAGTGTCCGAATTTTTCTGTTTACAAGCGGGATGCTTGGTGCTATGATTATGAAGTAATCCTTGGGGTGTTAGCTCAGCTGGGAGAGCGCTTGCTTCGCATGTAAGAGGTCGGGAGTTCGAGTCTCCTACGCTCCACCATTGAAAAACTACTCGAACTTAACGTATCGTTTAAGACGGGTTCTGATATTTCAATCGCCTGCCATTCGTTGCATAGCATATCTGAAGTGTATGTAATGTTGCGGCAGGCTTTTTTACGCCCTGTTCTAAATCCAGATCAGCCACCATGTGTGATTCCGTTTGTATCTCAGGAATCAGCACTCGATATGATCAAACAAAGAATCATGAATGATATCCACAACAGCAGTCAACACATCGATCGGAAAAAGGTCAGAAAAAGGAACAATCCTGTCCGATCACAGTGATCTCATAGATTGGCAGGAACCCTCCAAGAAAGCGAAGACGGCCATCCTCGCTCTTTTTCACACTGCTACTTAAAATCAGAGATTGTGTAACAATCTATGATTTATAAACCTCTGCATCTCTTTAATTATTGGTGATAATCATATAATTTAATATAAGTTTTGTTAAATTCGATAGACGATATATAATAGAAATAGAGATATCATACAAATGATCGATTTAGAAAGGCGGGATGAAAAAAACTTATGACATGTATGATTACATCTATTCTATCTTCATAAGGGAACGGAAAGGGGGAAAATCAAAAAAAGGACTCAGTCAACATCTGTAATACTTCTATGAGTGATCAGCAACATTACGCCGATTTATGCAAATACCGGAAAGAATAATGAAGTTGTCCCTTATGAAGGATACACCGAGCAAAAAATCGCTTTTATTCCGAAATCAGAAGTTCTTGATTCTGAATTATGTTCTCATCTGGTCCAAGTATTTCATTTTCATTAAATGGACCAGGTACTATGAGTAGGCACGTGATGAAGCTTTTCATTGTTAAATGAAGGCTTACAAGGAAAGAAAAACACCATGAAAAAAAGATCAGTAATTATAATTATCATCCTGGGCTCTATCCTTTGTCTTGCCCTGGCTCCGTTAGCCAGTGTGATAACACCGATCGTTTTAATTATTTTCGGCAGTCTGATCGTCTATAAATTAGATCGTATATTAGAAGAATTAAAAAACAAAAACTAGGGGTGCAATCTTGCACCCTCTTTCTATGAATTTCCAATTTAGTTTATCCCTAAGCTGAAACGAAAAGCCAGATTCCGCAATGAAAGAGATGTGTCAATCACTTCTACGAAAGCAGGCAATTGCCACGTTTTCTGTTTCGTTTTGCGGAAATCCATGTTTCATCAAACGAAGAAACAACCAGCAGTTGAGAGAAGAAAAGCGTTTCTTTTGGTAAAAGAAACGGCTGGCCCGACGAACGGCTTCAGAGAGCCTCCATGGATGAAGTGGTCCGGGAATGCGCACTCATCGGTATGCGCAGCGTGATCGTCAGCTGTTCTTCTCTCTTCTCCGCCTGTACCTCGATGTCCATCTGTTCACAGAGTTCCTTGACGATCGCCATGCCCAGTCCGCTGCCTTTGGTGTTGCGGGCCGCATCGCCTTTATAGAAACGCTGAAAGATCGCGTGGACATCGAACGATTCGATGCAGGCATTGGAAAAGATGCATAGCAGCCGATCGTCCTGCGGATACAGCTGAATGGTAAACGGATCCGCTCCATAGCGGATCACATTGACGATGAGGTTTTGGAAGATGCGGCGCAGTGAGGCTTCTTCCACTACTCCCTGCACCTGCTCATCCGCGCAGATCATCTGCGGAGCGATCCCCTTTTCCTGCAGCTGCGCATAATAAGACAGCACGCTCTCACAGAGCAGTGGATAAATGGGCTGTCGTCTGCATTCGATCTCTTCCTCTGATGCCTGCAGCCGGGCATACACAAAGAAGGTGTCCAGCAGTTCTTCCATGTCGCGGAGACGGGCGGTGATGATGTGCAGATAGCGCTGCTGTTCGCCTGCATCGGCATGTTCGAGCATCTCGATATAACCGCTGATGCTGGTGAGCGGGGTGCGGATATCATGAGAGATCCCGGCGAGCATCTCCTTTGTCTGCTGCTGGTTTCGCTGCTGATCGCGTTTCATCTCCCGACTTTCTCTGCGTAGCTGTTCAAAATGATCGATGATGCGATCCAGCGGCCGAAACGCAAACGAACGGGGGAGCTTCATCGATGTCTGTTCTCTGCGAATGTAGCGGATCTGTTTTTCACAGGACATCACCGCCAGACAAAGACGGATAAGCAGCACCAGCAGGATGAGCGCAACGATCGTGATGATCACACAGTAAACCGTCATAAAACCACCTCCAGGACAAAAGAAATCAGGTGTGTGGTGCACACCGGATCTCTTTTTTACAGATCTTTTTTCTTCAAGACGAGAACATTGCCGATATAGGCGAGCAGCAGGCTGACTCCGACGATCAGAAACAGCTGCAGATACGGTTCGTTCGCCCATTGCATCGGCAGCACGCCGGAGAGCATATACGGCAGATAACGTCCGTAATCCAGCGAGAAGTACTGCATCAGCATCACCTGCAGGCCCCAGAAGACACCGCAAGGCTGCAGCAGGACAAAGAGGACCGGCAGGATCCGTCCCCGGATCAGATGGACCAGCAGCGTCGCTGTCCCCGCCAGCAGCAGCGCGTACAGAAACTGAGCGAACAGATAAACCAGATAAGAAGCGGACAGCGTGCCCCAGCGATCACAGACGAATCCCAGCCAGCAGGTGCTGTACAGGATGCTGATGAAGGCGAACAGTCCCCAGATGAAGACAAAGGACAACAGACGCGAAGCAGCCAGCTTCCATTTGTTCTGAACATACGGATACAGATTCTTCGCGTATCCGCTCTGGTATTCCTCGCTCACCAGCAGCACATGGGCCAGCAGGACCAGAAACAGGAAGACCAACGACTTGGGAAAGAAGATGAGAAAATCGCTCAGGGAATCGGTGGATGCGTCAAAGCTCGCATATGCCGTGTTGCTGACGACACCGCTCGTCGATACCAGCAGGATGATCATCAGCACATACAGCAGTGTGACGATCTGGGTCGAACGGGTATGCAGGAAACGGTAGACATCACTGCGCAGCAGATTCCACATCACGCTCACCTCCGTTCTTCGCAAAGAAATACTGTTCGAGCGACTGATGATGGAGCGTACACTCCCAGACCGGGATGTCCGCCTTCACCAGTGCCGCAATGAGCGCGGCGCTGTCGATCCGCTCGTTGATCTGTAGCTCCGATGCCGATACGATGCGATATGAGCGAACCGCAAAGCGCTCCTCCAGCAGCACGGCCGCTCCTGCCGCATCCGGCGTACGAAGCAGCAGATATTCCTGGCTCTTCTCCTCCAGTTCCTGGGAAGAGAGCTGCTCGATGATCCGTCCCTTTCGCATGAAGCCATAGGAAGTCGCGATCTTGCTGAGCTCCTCCAGGATGTGCGAGCTGATGATGATCGTCTTTCCTTCCTCCCGGTTGAGCCGAAGCAGCAGCGAGCGGATGGCTTCAAATCCCCTGGGGTCGATGCCGTTGGTCGGTTCATCCAGGATCAGCAGATCCGGGTCATTGATCAGTGTCAGCGCAATGCCCAGGCGCTGTTTCATTCCCAGCGAAAATGCCCGCACCTTCTTTCGCCCGCTCTTATCGATGTCACACAGCGCCAGCAGACGCTGCAGCTCCCGCTCATCGTGGAGCCCCATCGCCAGTGCCTTCGTCTTCATGTTTTCCATGGCCGTCAACGACGGGATGAGGCCCGGCTGTTCGATCAGGGCACCTACGCGATGATAGAGGAACGCATCCTCCTTCCCCTCTTTGCCAAACAGGCGAAAGCTGCCTTCGCTTGGCTGCATCATGCCGGCCAGCAGTTTCATCAGCGTGCTTTTTCCGGCGCCGTTTTCACCGACCAGTCCGAAGATCTCCCCCTGCGGGATCTTCAGATCGATCGCATCGACCGCGGGAATGGAACGAAAGCGTTTCGTCAGCCCTGCGGTTTCCACTGCATAAGTTTTCATATCCGATTCTCCTTTCTGACAAGACCAGTATACAAAAACAGTTTTCAGAAACCGGAAAGAAAAAGGAAAGAAAGTGTAAAGATTTCTTCCCTCTCAATGCAGCTTGAAGCCGATGCCCCAGATGGTATCGATGATCTCCGCGCCCCGGCATTTGTTTCGGATGTTGCTGATGTGGACGGATACCGTCTTGTCATCGGCCGCGTAGATGTCTTCCCAGGCATATTCATAGATTTCCTTTTTGGAAAAGGCCCGTTTGGGATACTGCATCAAAAGCTCCATGATCCGGTATTCATGTCTGGTCAGCGTGACCGGCTGTTCATGGATGAGCAGTGTTCGCCGATCCGGACAAAGCGTCAGATCATTGACCCGCAATGCATCGTTGTCGTTGCCGTTGCGTCTGCGCAGCTGCACGCGGATCCGAGCTTCCAGTTCCTCCAGCGCAAAGGGCTTCGTCATATAGTCATCGGCCCCCTGCTGCAGCAGTTCCACCTTGCTTTGGACACTGTCTTTGGCAGACAGTACGATCACGGCCGCATCGCTGTGCTCCTTGAGCTTTGTGAGCACCTGCTGGCCATCCACGCCCGGCAGCATCAGATCCAGCAGCACCAGATCCGGTACATGCGTGTCCAGGACGAGCAGCGCTTCGCTGCCGGAATACGCATCCAGGCACGAAAAGCCCTGCTGCCGCAAATATTCACGTATCATCGTATGAATGGATACATCATCTTCCACGATCAGGATCGTCGCCATCCGCTCACCCACATTCCATTACCTTTGTTCTGCTTTCATTATGCCCCTCTCTCCGCTTCCCGTCAACAAAAACATGGACGATGAAGCGCGTTTGCCTCCCACGTCAGAAAAAAGGGACGCAGATTGTTTCCCATCTGTCATCCCTCTTGTCTCTGTATTCCTCTGATGAAGCGGAGCGCTTTACTCCAGTGTCAGCGAAGGAGCGCTGTACGTCCGTGCCTTGTATTCGCTGTCCAGTTCGTAGAGTCCCTTCGGGTCATGGCCGAACAGTTCAAAGCGGGCGAGCATATCGGACGCATTCTTCTCTTCTTCGCCCTGTTCCTCGACAAACCAGTCCAGAAATTTCATCGTGCGGAAATCCTTTTCCTCATACGCGGCCTCATAGATCGTGTGGATGAGCCCGGTCACATAGCGCTCATGCGTCTGTCCTTCCTTCAGCGGATCGACCAGCGCTTCCAATGTTTTATCCGGTTTGGCGATCGCTTCCAGCGTGACCGCCACATTATTGTTCTGCAGATACTGCATCATCAGCAGGGCATGATCCATCTCTTCCTTCGCCTGGATCTGATACCAGTTCGCAAAGCCGTCCAGCGCCTTGTTCTTGTAGAAGTTTGCGAAATCCAGATAGAGATAGGCCGAGTAAAATTCTTTGTTGACCTGTGTGTTCAGCAGATCAGCGACTTTTTTGCTTAACATACGGATGCCTCCCATTCTTTCTCCTTCATTATAACGCTATTTCTCAAAAGGGCAATCCTTCCTTACCCGGGCCAGCACCGCCTCTGTCTGCGCTTTCGACTCGATGGTAAATCGCAGGTAGAACGAGGAGATGCCCATGTGCTGATACAGCGCGAGATCGCCGATGTGATCGTCTGCCGTCTCGCTCAAGATCCGCATGTGACAGTGTTCATCGTTGTTGAGAAAGAAGCGTCTGTCTTTCTGGTCTTTCAGGAAGTAACGATGCCGGCGGCACAGCGAACAGCCGCTCTTCGTTCCATCCTTCAGGGTGGTATTGATCACACAGGTGCGTGAGGTCATCAGATCGCGGTAACCGTACAGCTGGATGGCCAGATCCGGCAGATCGCCGTCTTCTTTCCGGAAGGCATCGCACAGCGCCTGCAGGCTTTGTCTGTCGTGTTCCAGAGAGAGGACCATCGTCGAACTGCCGCAGGCGCTCACATAGGCGGCCGCTGCCCTGTTCGTGATGTTCAGCGTGGAATCGACGATGGTCCTTCCCGTCGAAAGCGCACCGTTCTCTCCGCCCATCTGCGCCGGTCCGCGCTCCTTTACGATGTTACCTTCATGAAAGAGGATCGGCTCCTGAGCGGCCTGTAACCGCGCATACAGGCTTTCGCGGTCGGTCACGATGCAGGAGATGCCCGCCTGCCGGCAGGCATCGTACTGTTCCTGTGTCTGCACACAGGCGAATACGCCCAGCGGCCGTTCGCTCTTCTGCCATGTTCGATGATATGTGCCATATCGACGATGCGGATGACGATGTTCCCTTTGGGCGAGCAGTGCCTCTGCACACTGGCGGCGCACCTGCTTGATCGATGCGACGCTCAGAAAGCAGTCTTCGTTCATCGAAACGTGAAAGTCCGTCAGTTCCAATGGCGTATCGCCCAGCTGGGCAAAGCTGCGATGCAATGTTTCCTCACGGATCGGGGCATTTTTGGCCGGCTGGATCACTTCCTCACCGGTCCTCTCCACGCAGAATCCCTCTTCATCGCGCATGCGGCAGACCAGTCCTTTTCCGACCTGCAGCGTCAGATGGACGCTGACCTTCACCTTTCGGCAGTCCGCATAGGTGCGGCGCAGCTGCTGTTGAAGCTCGCTGTCGCTCGTGCGGCGGACCTCCGCATGTCTGCGTGCCGGGATCTTGCGGTCGATCGCGACGACCTCGCCTTTCTTCGCATGGGCGACCAGCTTTCCGTCCTTGTAGAGACGGTTGACGATGCAGCCGGCATCTTCTTCCTTTCCCAGGATGCGGATGCCATCTCCCTGATGCAGATCCTCCGACAGACGGATCGTGATGCGCCGGTCGCTGACGACGATGACCTCGCCCAACACGACGCCCTGATGATTGGGACGGATCGGATTCATCATCGCCCGTCCGCTCGCATGAAACGCGTGTCCTTTGGTAAAACCACGGTTAAAGAGCTTGCGCAGATCCCATTCCTTCTGCACATCCTGCGGCAACTGCCGCTTCTGCTTCCAGGCATCGATCGCCGCGCGGTACATCGAAACGACCTGTGCGACATACTCCGGCTTTTTCATCCGTCCCTCGATCTTCAGCGAAGAAACGCCGGCGTCCAGCAATGCGTCCAGTTCATGCAGCGTAAACAGATCTTTCGGGCTCAGCAGATAGGCACCCTGTGCCGGGATCTTGTTTGCTCCCTGCATCTCTTCTCGATACAGCTCATAGCGCATGCGGCAGGGCTGTGCGCACTCGCCGCGGTTGCCGGAGCGTCCCATCAGCGAAGCGCTCATCAGACACTGACCGGAATAGCAGACACACAGCGCACCATGGACGAAGACCTCGATCTCCATCCCCTGCCCGCTGAGCGAGCGGATCTCCTCGATCGTGGACTCCCTTGGCAAGACGACCCGCGAAATGCCCAGACGGCGGGCGGTCTCCATTCCCGCCTCATTGTGAATGTGCATCTGTGTCGACGCATGCAGTTCAAAGTCCGGCAGTTCCTGACGGATGCGGTCGCAGAGACCGATGTCCTGCAACAACAGCGCATCCGCATCGTGTTCATAGAGGAAGCGGGCATAGGCCAACGCCGCTTCCATTTCATCCTCATAGATCAGTGTATTCATCGTCACATAGACGCGTACGCCGTAGCGATGGGCATACCGGATCGCCTCTGCCATCTGTTCTCGGTCAAAGTTCCCGGCAAAGGCACGGGCACCAAAGGCATCTCCACCCAGATAAACGGCATCACAGCCAGCCTGTACCGCTGCGATCAGCGATTCCATTCCCCCGGCCGGGGCCAAAAGCTCTACCTCTCTCATAACGCTTCCCCTCCATTCCCAAAGATGATAGCACAGCTGAACGAAAAGCTCAATCCGATGCGGACAATGAATAAGCGGGCCTTGCCTGATTGCCGATGTGTTGCAGAGCGGGCAGTAAAAAAACTTCAAACGATGGGTGGAGCGCCAACCGCCCCACCCATTGCCTGAAGCTGAAAATTTCACGTCCTCATCACCCTGGCGTGTTTTTTTCAACGGTCCGTAAAGAACGATCACTGCGATCAAAGCCAAGAAGGAACAGCCTTCCTGGAGAGAACCTCTGAACACTTAGATCAAGGGCTCTCTTCCTGCGTCATGAGAACAAAACGACAGGATACGACCACAGATGATCGTTTTCCACAACTTCATGATCGATCATCGTCTAATGATTTCGCAGAAATCGAATCTGAAGAATGATCCTTCTGATCAGACCGCAGACCACGACCACAAAGAGAACGCCGAGCGCGATCTTCAATGCCACATGCATCGTCTCCCATCGTAAAACGATAAACCATCGGTAAACGACCTGATAACAGAACATAAAGAGTATCACGATCAAAGCAGGTACTTCCGCAATTTCCAGAAATTTCGATCTTCTCTTTCTTTTCATAGTTACCCTCCTCTCCGGCACTTCCGATTCCGTATAACAGGTTCTGTATGCAGGCTTCTGAAAAGGAACGATCCGGATCCGATCGGATCTGCGGTCCGAATGGCCCTTCTTTCCGGATCGGACCGTTCCTTCTGTTGCGGTCATCCAACTGCTGGTTTCTGACCGTCTGGTCGGGAAGAATATCAATCTGCTCCGTTTCGCAATCACGACATGTCCTTATTTCTACTTTCATTTTACAACGAATGAAACCGGATAAACAGGCTATGAAGCAAAATGATCGCTGGATGATCCTCATTCGTTATGGTCCCCATCCTTGCAAAGGAGGGAACTGCCGCAACTTTCCTTCTTATGAGCGATCCGGATCTGTTCTCACGAATCGAACCTGTCCGCTTTCTTTGGAGCCATCTTCTTTTCAGTAATACAGTTCCAATGACCCCAGCGCTTCCATCTGGGCACAGCCCAGCGTATCCACATCGATGCCGTTGCGTGCCAGCAGGCGAAAGATGCGGTCATCCGCAACGAGCGCTTCTCGAAGGGCCTCGCTCTGCCCCGGATCGCTACGCAGTTCCAGCACATGATCACCGCGTTCCTTCATCGCGTCGATGGCCTCCTGCAGGATCGCTTCCTCATACCCGGTCAGATAAAAGTGGTGCCTGCGGAAATAGCTCTGGGACGGATCTGCGGTCTGCGGCAGAGAGAACGTCGTTTCATAGAGCTGGCTTGCTTCCTGTGAGGACATTTTGAAATACTGGTAACAGGTATGGGGACCATACTGTACGACATCGCCGCTTGTCGCATCGACGTAAAACCAGTCATCGTCCATCCACACCAGGTTCCAGGCATGGGAGCGATCCTGGGATGCGGCGGACAGCGTCCCTTCACGCAGTTCTCCGCTGATGGTCGTACAGCGAAAGCCTGCCTTCTGCATCAGATACTGATATGCCCGCGCATAACCGGCACAGACGCTCTTTCCATTCAGGAAGAAGCCATCCATCTGCTGATCGCGGTCATTGCGCGCATATTCCGCATGCTCGATCACATAGGCATACAGACCGGCGGCCCGCTCCTCTTCGCTTCCCGCCGGTATCTCAGCCAGGATCGCTTCACAGTCTTCGTCGATCTGCTGCTGGATGTCAATGCTCTGTTCTTCATCATAAACATAGGTGGGTTCCAGCACCATAGAGCCATCCGCATACAGGCGGTAACGATAGGAAGAACCGATGTAGAACAGGCGGGGATGATCCTCGATCACGCTGCGAAAGAGCGTTTCCACATCCTCCTCTTTCACCCCTTCCAGCACGATCTGCGCTTCAAACGCAGACATGCCCGCATACAGCGACGCATACGCGGGACGAAGCGATGCATCCAGCTGCTCATAGTGAAAGCACCACTGCTCTGCCTGTGGATCTGCCTCCATCCTCGCTTCTTCCCTTTTCGCCGCGGATTCCTGCAGCGGCAGACAGCCGCACAGAAGCAGCAGCGTCAAAAGAACACAACATTTTTTCACGGTCCTCACCATCCTCTCTTCAGTGTATTCCCCAAAATGGAAAAAAAGGCGAAAGTTCGTGAAAGTCCTGCCCTTTCCCTGCTTTCCCCTTTTTGTCTCACGCTTCCAAAAATTCCATCAGGGAGCGATAGGCGAATGCCATGTCCTGACGGCCGTCCCGATAGAGCGCGGTCAGCTTTTCCACATCTTTTTCGATGCGGGAGACATTGACCGGCTTCTGCGGCCGGATGACGAACACCCTGCCCTGTTTTTCCATCTCGTCGATCGCATCCATCTTCTCATTGTAACGAAGCGGTGCCGTTACCAGCCGGTCGATCATGCCCGGCGAATCCTTGAAGTGCACGCGGTAAAACTTCTGTACCGCCTCCGGCACGCTGCTCTTGCGATAGCCCTTCGGCCGGGTCAGCACCAGGACGATCCGATCACAGGCAAAGGGAAGATCTTCAAACAGCGGTACGGCACAGGCGACACCGCCATCCACATAATACTGACCGTCGATCTCCACCGGTGCGCTCAAGATCGGAATGCTGCTGCTGGCGCGGCACACATTCAGAAAGTCCGCCTGTTCGCTTTTTTCGATGAATTCGATCTGTCCGTTTGCACAGTTGGTCACTCCGGCCCAAAACCGGATGTCGCTGTTGTGAAACGTATCGAAATCAAATGGGATCAGATCGTTGAAGATGTCCTGAAATACGAAGTCAAAGTTAAAAAAGCTCTTCTCCTTCGCCAGATGCGATACGCCCATGTAACGGGAATCCCGCACGTAGTTCAGATTGAGCTCTGCCGCCTTTCCAATCTGATCGGCCACATAGTACAGTCCGTTCAAAGAGCCGGCGGAGATCCCGACGACACGCATGAACTTCAGATGATGCAACATCATCACATCCAACACGCCGCTGGTATAGACACCGCGTAAAGCGCCGCCTTCCAGGATGAGCACCGTTGTCTTCTCTGTCATGTCTCCCGCTTCCTTTCCATACAGTTCCCTGCCCACATCTGCCTTTATTTTCTCTATCCGCTCGTTCCTATCATACTGAAACCGCCAGCGAAAAGCAAGTGCGCACAGACACCTCCCTCCCATCCTGTATCACTTGCACAGCGTCGGTCTCCTTTGGTATGCTAGAAGAAACGAGGAGGAACGTACATGGAAAAAGGAAGATACAATAAGATCAGCGATGTGGCGGGCGTTCTGGTCGGGCATCGGACCGTGGAGGAAGGCGATGTGCACACCGGAGTCACCGTCATCCTGCCGCGTCCGCAGATCTTTCGTCACAAATGTCCGGCTGCCGTGCATGTCATCAACGGCTTCGGTAAGACGAGCGGTCTGCTGCAGATCGAAGAGATGGGCGTGCTGGAAAGTCCGATCGCGCTGACCAACACGCTGAGCGTAGGCGTGGTCCAGCAGGCGCTGGTCCGACACATGCTGGCGGAAAACAAGGAAATCGGCACGCTGACCGGGGCGGTCAACGTCGTCGTCGGTGAATGCAATGACAGCTACCTCAACGACATCCGCGCCTGCCGCGTACAGGAAGCCGATGTCTTTTCGGCCATCGCAGATGCGCGTGCGGATTTTGCCCTGGGCAGTGTCGGTGCCGGACGCGGCATGAGCTGCTTTGAGATGAAAGGCGGGATCGGCTCTGCTTCCCGTATCATTCCCATCGGAAACGAACGTTATACGCTCGGCGCGCTGGTGCTCACCAACTTTGGCCGCAAGCAAGACTTTCTGAAAGGCGGCAGTGCCTTTTCGGCCCCTGAGCAGAGCGCACCGGAACAGGGCTCCATCCTGATGATCCTGGCCAGCGATCTGCCCCTCTCTTCCCGCCAGCTCAAACGTCTGTGCCGGCGGACCCCGGCTGCGCTGGCACGCGTCGGCTCCTGGCTGGGCAACGGGAGCGGCGACATCGCCATCGCCTTTTCGACCGGAAATGAAGTGTCGCACTTCTCCTCCGCCGCCATACAGACGATGCGCGTGCTCAACGAAAACTACATCGACCTGGCGTTCCGAGCGGCGATCGAAGCCTGTGAGGAGGCCATCCTCTCCTCCCTGCATGCGAGCGAAACGCTCATCGGCAAAGACGGGCATGTGCGTTACAGCCTGAAGGATACGCTGGCACAGATGAAAAAATCAAACGAAAACACTTGACCGGTCATTACGACCGGTTTTTATACTTTCAGGGAAAGGAGTTCTTTTCAATGAAGATCTGGATGATGACCGGCTGTTCCAGCGGCCTGAGAAAACAGCTGATGCCCGTCGCGCTGGACATCACGTCCCCGCAGATGATCGAAGCGGCCGTACAGCGGATCGGTACGCACTTCAACACGATCGACGGACTGATCAACAATGCCGGCTACGGCTATCGTGCGGCGATCGAAGAAGGGGAGGATGCCACGATCGACACACTGTTTCAGACAAACTTTTTCGGGCCGATGCGGCTCATCCGCCAGGTGCTGCCGATCATGCGAAAACAGAAGAGCGGCGTGATCATCAACATCTCCTCGGCGGCTGCCGTCAACACGTTCCCCGGCTTTGGCTATTATGGCGCCAGCAAATGTGCACTGGAAGGAGCGTCCAGTGCGCTGGCAAAAGAATGTGCGCCTTTGGGCATCCGGGTCCTGGTCGTGGAAC
>ERZ1643246.2919-NODE-2919-length-15435-cov-7.063134_pt1 | contig 15435 bp, 16 predicted proteins | sample MGYA00579265_ERZ1643246 | MGnify/ENA primary metagenome ERZ1643246 (study PRJEB29033, sample SAMEA4952261) | chicken gut metagenome | biome: Broiler Chicken; feature: Gastrointestinal Tract; material: Caecum | place: Ireland | collected 2018 | study: Broiler... | reverse complement strand
GTTGACGGTGGTAGTGGTTTTCCCCGTTCCGCCTTTCTGGTTGGCAATCGCAATCACTTTGCAATTCGCCATAATGGTTCCCTCCTTTCCTAAAAATTTAATAGCCATCTTCCCGTGTGAGGAAATGGCTATGTATAAAAATGAGCATGAAAAAAGCCGGAGGATTTTCGTAAATTGAAAACCTTCCGGCTATATTAACTATTCTACATTTTATGTTCTCTGTAATATTCTAAGGAACTAAGTTATGAAGCATGTCCATATTTGGGACATATTAGTTCATATTTGCAATTTGTCCTTCTCTTATTTTGATTCCATTGTTTTTGCAAATCATCCTGAATATCGCTTGGAAATTCTTGCAAATTAATTTTCTTCTTATTTATGAGCTTTTTTACTTTACCTGCAAACCCACTTCTAAAATTTTTGTCTAAATCATCAAATTTTAGTTTTCCTTCTTTCATTACCTGCAACATCCATAAAGTCAATTCTTCAGCATTAATAGTTTTTGTCTGTTCATTCCCTACTTGTTTTAAAATCAAATTTGCAAGTATGAGCAATTTCCCAGCATTAAGTTGAACAATGTCCCTATGTAATGTTGCGTACTCACTTATTTTAGTATTTCCTATAGTAGCCTCAATATTTAACCCAGCTCGTTTTATTTCCTCATCATCTAAGAAAACTATTTTAATCTCATCCAACGATCTAAAGCCGGACGCTAGAGCTAATACTGCTTGCTTTATTTCTGTATCTGTTTTATTTCCCACATACCATGTGGAAATTGCATTTTCATCCGCACATAAATCACTGAACGTTTCCGCATTAATATCCTCTGCACAACTAATCTCATGCAGTTCTTGTATCCATTTCGGCGGAGTAATTTTCCTTACCAAATACGCCATCTATTTCATCACCATTTTCTTCAATGTACTTTACTACTCTATCCCATTCTTTTTTTGCCCAAACTTGTTTAGGGCTAAAAGTCCTCACATAGTTTAATGAATCTTTTGAGTTCCAATTTGAAAAAGCTTTAATAGCATAAGAAACTACTCGTTTGTCATCGTGACTCAATAATGCCATAGCCATAATCGGTCCATAAGGATATATAAATTCATAGTCCATATGCGATATTGCATGCATAATTGTACATAGCAAAAGACTATTCGAACTATTTTCAAGAATGAGCTTATACATCTGTTCTAAAGTATCTTGAGCAGATGTTTCAACTATCAAATTTTGAATTATAAATTCTGTTTCGGTTGGCTCTCCAATCTGAATACTATTCCAATCTAATGAGGAAACTATTTTTCTTTTTTCAGTCTCCCAATCCACAGCTACTGATTCAACAAACCACACTTTAGGTTGTTTTATCGCCTCAATCTCTTCATTATCTTTTATATCAGAAATAAAGCTAAATACAGATTGATCCATTTCAGGTAATGTCGTTAGTAACTTTTTACTTCTTATAATTTTTTCCATCAAAGCGTTGGTAATCCATTCGCTAATTAAAGAACTGGTTTTATTCTGCATTAATAATTCCTACCATATTTTCCAATATTTCCTGATCACTTCGTAAAGCATCCTCAAAAAAAGATCTGCAATCTTCAATTTCAAATCTTTCCTTTGTATTTTCTCCAAGTGTATTTATATCAGTGTCAACTTGTACTCTATTAATTTCTCCAGCATTAGCTGTTGAAATCCCTGTAACATTTCGTCCTACATTTATTAATTCGCCTAGGCTATCTACCCTTTTTCTTGCGACACGATGGGACGCATATTCTATTAAATTGTGTTCACCTTTGTATGTTTCTGGAGGTGTTAACTTATCCTTTAATTTCGCAGCCTCTTCTTTTGTCAATTCATCTATAATTGTAGATTTATTCACGGCAATTCTATTGATTTTTAACTCGAACATCTGTAGAATACGATCGAAAAACGTAATAATATTATCAAGTTTAACATTTATTCCTGTTTCAACATCCACTCTTTCAGGTAAAATTGTAATTGTACATGGCATTACTTGATTAACTAATTGTGGTCTTAGTAACTGCATAACCTTATTTTGTGGTTGTTCAATTTTCAAAAGCGTAACCATATTGGGCATAAATCCATCTTGATTGAATTCCTCATAAAGTTTTGATACATTTTCTGGAGTATTGTCTACGAAATCATAACTACCAAATATACTATATTTTACTGTCAATACATTCAAATTCATATCTTTGATCCTTTCATGGCTATTTAATTTATTATACTATATTTAAATCACTTTTACCATGAGAATTTCTTTCTTCAATGCTCTTTTCCCTTAAGAATCCATTGGTTTATGAAATTCTAATCACACTTTTCCTTACCCACTTCCAATTTATGTGTATCGTAAAATATTTATAATCTTCCGATTACGAATTTCTCTCTCAAAAAGTCACAAAATCATTTTGTCCGCCTGGTATCATCCAGTCCGTTTCGCCCTGTTCTGTCCACAAAATATGGACTGAACAGCACGAAAAAACACCAGATATACCTCATTTTCCGGCCCCGGCACACTAGGAGACAAAGTACTCCACGGCATTGTTGGGAAAAAATTCCTTGAACTCCCCGTAGAGCTGTGCCGCCAGCGTCTTATTGTGGGCGATGATCAGCGTCGGTTTATTCAACTGCTGGATGACGTTTGCCATCGTAAAGGTCTTGCCCGATCCGGTAACGCCCAGAAGAGTCTCGCACTGATTGCCCTCCTTGAAGCCTTTGACCAGCTGCTCGATGGCCTGGGGCTGGTCGCCGGTGGGGGCGTATTCTGAAACTAATTCGAAATGATCCATAATAACATCTACTCCTTTTGCCTGCGGATTTCCTTTACATAGTCCTGCAGTTCCCCTTCCTCGTGAAAGCCTGCTTCCTCCGCCGCACCGGAAAATCCGTTCTCAGCGTTTTGAAAGGCCTGAAGCACTTTTCTCTGATGTCGGGTTTCTTCCCTGACTCGCATCAATATCTTCCCCAACAGGTTCTGTCCTTTCCATCTGTCCATGCAAAACCGGTCCTCATCTTTCATAGAATAGACCGATTCCCCAGATGCGATCCTTTACCGCGCATTCCGCAATTACATCTTCCCCTGTCTCTTTCAATTGCGCTGAAAGTTCAGGATTCTGACGAAACTTCTCAAGTACGCCTTTGTAAACAATCTCTTCTCTCGACTTTATCCATATTTGATCATCAAAATTTCGCACGCCTCTGCCCAAAGCCTTAATCTCTGCCACGTCATCCGTCTGCAAGATCTTTCCTGCTGTTTCCCGGTCTTGAAACAACATTGCCTTTTTATACATCATATATTGCTCCATTGAGGAGAACGTAATACCTTCGACCATAAATTCAGACAGATACCAGTTACTCAAATAACCATTCTCCTCTTCCGGATTATGAAAACATACCAATGCTTCTTCCTCCCTGTAAGCCAACTTTCCGTTTGTTTTCCTGTCTGGCCAACAATAAAAGCAGGCCAAACGGTTGCCCTTGCGCACATTATAGCAAATATAAATTTAAAAGTATATAGAACGGAACGTGAGAAAAGCACAAATGTTCGATTACACATTTGCGCTTTTCTCATATATTGTTCTCGTGATGGTAGTCTTATCTTCTACAATTACTTTAGTCTGTACCTACGACCTTTATTTTTCCCTTCCGCCTCTATCTTGCCTAATTTTACAAGCTCATTTACCAGAATTCTTGCCCTTGATTCTTTTACCCCGACAACTTCTACCAATTCGCTTATTTTATATTCCCGACCTGGAAGCATAAATTCCAAAATATAGTCTAACTGTTGCTCTGTCTTTTTTGTTATTTTCTTTTTTTCGCCATTTTTTATCGCCACTTTTTTATCGCCATTTTTTATCGCCACTTTTTTCTCAAACAATAATTTTAAGATGGTTCTGTCTGGTCCATATTCTTCTATGACTTCCGGTTGTTTCCATCCCTGCTGCTCCCACACGCTATATATATCCGGCACGCCGCTACCAGCTCTCTCGCCAATACCGATCAAATTGAACATTTTCATCAACGCTTTGTTACGGGGATCTGATATGCCTCCTTTCAACATCTGCGCTTTTCCGGTTCTGATACTCCCTGGATTTTCCATTACAATAGAATTTGCATCTTTTCGAATTACAATTCCCCTTGGGAAGTAAAAGTCTGTATTGACCAGACAGTTCGCCAAAGCTTCCCTCAATGCCTTATGAACAGGCGTATCATCTATGCGAGTTATGCCCTCCAATTTAAAAGGGACTTTCAGATCTTTCACAAGCTTCCCATAAACGCGGAAAAAGAAATCAAACAAATTCCCCGTCCAGTCGCCGGAACTGGACTGCAAACGATCCGTCCACCGGATAGACGGATCAAGCATTTCTCTGTAGTCCAGAAAATACTCAGGAAATTCATATAAAATCTTATATTCTTCTCCAAACATCAAGAGTCCGGCCGCCGTCGGATGAAGTTTACCATCCTCTTCATATATTGCAGCTGCACCAATCTTTTCAAGATATTGCTCATCATCCAGATTTTCCCAGGGATGTCCCGCGCGATATGCCATGTGGCGATTTCTGTATCCGTGCAGAGTTTCCATATTGATATCCGCCAGCGACATATTGCCCAAAACTTTCATATCCATCGTGAGCTCCGGCTCATCCCGCAGCATTGCCAGGACTTCGCCTCTGCTGCAATGATAATCGCCCTCCCAATTTCTCCGAAATGTGCCATTAAAAATATCGTTATTGATATATATCGGCTTCTGCTCCCGTTTGGCCATGGGCACATGAATTGTCAGGATAACGTTCCCATTTTCCGTCGTAAATGCTTTGACATCTCTATCCTTCAATAAATTTACCGATACTTTATTGCGATTGTTGAGCGTGTCCCAAAAATCTTTTCTCAGTTTTGCTTCATCCCTCAAACCTGTGGCAGACCACGTTCCATCTTTATTTTCTTTTACGCCAAGAATAATCATCCCGCCATAGCAATTTGCAAAGGCCGAATATGTCTCCCATAAGGAAACCGGCAATCCGCTTCCGGCTTTCTTCACTTCCAAACGGTTATCTTCACGGTATGAATCAAATTTTGAAAGATCAAATTCCATTTGATTTACCTCCTTGGCTCCCTCTTCATTACGCCCGCCCTTGCGCACATTATAGCAAATAAAGATTTAAAAGTATATAGAATGGAACGCAAAAAAGCACAAATGTTCGATTGCGCATCTGTGCTTCTTTACCCCATCTTTTCATTAATTAAATGTAAGACTATCTCTCAATCTCCACCCTCTCATCGGCCGTTCCCGGATTCCGCTGAATAACCGTATAGAAGAGCGTCCTGTGCTCCACCACATTCTCGCCGTAGGATTTCTCATAACTGAATCTGGGGACCTGATGAAACTGTGTGACCGCAATATAATCTGAAACAGTAAAAAACCCGAACAGCGCGACGATACACCCGGCGACGCCCAGGATCCGCCATCCCATTTTTACCAGCGCGGACCTCATCCAAAGGTAAACCCCGACAGTCAGCCCCGCCCCGCCAATGGTCGCGTAAATACTGCCCCAACTGCTCTCATTCGGAAATACCGCCAATGCGGAAATCATCACAAACACGCCAAATATCATAAGAAGAACGCTTATGATTTTCCTCTTCTCCACTGCAAGTTCCTGCTTACTGTATTCCGCCATTTTCATTGCTGTCATTTTTGTTTCCTGATTCATCTTCTCACTTTTCCTTTCTCCGTCAATGATTTCGGTTATGCTGACCTGATAAAATTCCGCCAGTTCCACCAGCAAACTGATATCCGGCATATTGCTTCCGGTCTCCCACCTGGATACGGTCCTGTTGGATACATGCAATATCTCGGCCAGCGCCTCCTGCGTGATCTGTTTCTCCTTCCGCAGTGTTTTCAGAAATTGTCCTGTTTTTTTCTGATCCATTCGCTTTACCTCCTCAAGCCACAGATTACGCCGAATCTTTGTTTATTTACACGACATAAAGTGAGAAAATGCCATTTTTTCAATCCCGACACTCCTGTCCGGAAAAGTTTCCTATGAAATGATAAAGAGCGGTCAGGCCCGCAGACCGACCGCTCTTTGTCATATGTAATGCGGATTGCGGATTCCAATTATTGGAGTTTTTCCACATCCTCCATGTAAATCGACACCTCTCCGCACTTGGGGCAAATCGCCACCTTGGGCTTGCCCATTCTCCCACCGAATAATTTGTTCTCATCCGCCGATAAGACGATACCGTATCCGGCTCCCTCCACTTTGATCGCACAATTTTCCTTCATCTCACTTCCACAGCGAATACATTTGCGCATGTTCAAATACCTTCCCTTCCGAACCATTTGCCATGATTATAGCAAACATGTCACAAAAAGCAACTACCGCTTTCCCTCTTTTCTGCAAATCGCCAGGAAAGCCAGAAGCGCCAGCGCCAAAAAGGGAAGGAAAAAACAACAACTCACTCATACATCCTCAGCCGCTCCGCGACAGGCCGTCCGTCGGACAGTCTCCTGTAGGATAACAGCGGTGCCGCGATACAGAGCACGAATACCAGCAGCATTCCGGACAGCAGCGGCAGAATCGGCACGGAGAAGGGAACGCCCATATAATTCATGGACCGGAAACAGATATAGGTAACCGCCGTCCCCACTGTCAAAGTGATGAGAATGGAGAAAAAGGCGTACAGACAGCCCTCCCGGATCAGCAGCCGGCGAATCTGCCGCGGCGACATTCCCACACTCTCCATAATGGAAAAGGTCAGCTTCCGGTTCTGAATGCCGCTTGCCATGGTATTTACGTAGTTGAGCGCTCCTACCAGAAGAAGCAAAAGCGCGATCGCTGTTCCGATCTCCTGCATACTGCCCTGGACCTCCCGAATGGTCCTCAGATCCTCCAGCCTGGAGGTAACCGTCAGATCATTGTCGTAGGGACTTGCTGACAGACTCTCCATGATGGTGCGCTCCGTGGCCTCATCGCCGGCCTGTTCATATTTGATGTTCAGACTCAGGACAACAGGATCCGCAGAGAGTTCCTCCAGATACTTCCGGCTGACAATCAGACTGGGCCCCACTGTCGAAGAAAAGTAATATCCGTCATAGTCGACAGCTCCGACAGTGATCCCGTGATTTTGGTTCTGATAGTCAAAATTGACAACCGTTCCCTGCGTGTACTCCGCCGGGATCTCAAACCCTCCATAGACGAGAATGCAGATTCTCCCCTCCAGAAAATCCTGTCTGTCCACCGGTGTCCCCAGTGTCCCATTCAGATAATCAAACTCCGCGTCATCGATCCCTTTGAGCATACCGTAATAGTGTTCCGGGTGTTTTCGATAGTCCGCCTCCGCTTCCTCATAGGATAGATAAGGCTTGTTTGAGAGATATCCCTCCAGCCACATACCGGTAAAACCATCCTGTTTATAGGGCAGCGTGATGGGAACACCGGTAACCGCATGGATCCTCTCGATCCCCTCCATATTTTCCAGCTTTGCAAGCATCTCCCCGTCCAACGCCGGCTGCAGGGAATCCATATCCTCCGCCGTCTGCGTATCATTTTCAACAATCAGATCCGCGTCCCAGTAATTGGGCATAACCGTCCGATCTCCATAACTGCTGATAATCGTGGTAAGGCAGTAGAAAACCGATAGACTGGTGGCCAGGGACAGAAAAACTACAATCACTTTTTTCTTATCCCTTCTCAACTGATCCATGGCCATTCTCCAGAAAAAATGTCCGCGTTTTCTTTTCCTTATACCCACAGGAACAGGCGCGCCGGAACGGTACCTGGCCGCCTCCACAGGCGTGACTTTTGCCGCCATGCGCACCGGGGTATGGATTCCCCACAGCATGGATACTCCGGTAATCCCAATACTCAACAACAGTATCCCCGGATAAAAATGAATTTCCAGGTTTGCGGAAGCGATACCCAGAATCCTCATCACATAGGGTACAAGCACCAGTGAAAGGAAAATGCCCAAGACGCCCCCTGTGACAATGCCTGCCATTCCCACTGCCAGCGCCTGTCTGCGGATAAAGTCTGTCAGCTGACGCTTTGTCATGCCCAGGGCCTGAAGCAGTCCGTAATAACGGATTTTTCCCGAGGCAGACAGATACAGAATGTTGTATATCAACAGGTACGCGCTCAGGCAGAGAATAAATCCCAGGCCCCAGATTCCCATGAGCACCGTAAGGGACTGGGTAATATAGTCCGATGCCTGGAAAACCTGGGAATTTGAGAGCGACAGGTTTTCTTCTGTCTCCTCTATCGTGCGGTTTGTAACAAAATCGCTGTCATACTTTATATAGAGGATACCGCTCTGATCCAGCGCATAACCGCTTTTCTGAAAAAACGCCTCCGAGACATAAAAGATTGCCTGATTTCCATAGCCTTCCCATATACCGCTGATCACAAAATTTTCCCTGTGGACGCCGGTGTTGTCCTCGTAATTCATAACAAAACAATCTCCCGGCTCCAGCGTTTCCTTGCCGCAGGCTCTCAAAGCCTCCCGTGTGACCATCAGCTCATTTTCTTTCTCGGGATACGTGCCCTTTACTCCCGTTCTGGCCGGAGCGCTCATGGTCTCCCAGTAAACGGAATCACACCAGAGCAGTCCCACATCTATCGTATCGTCTGCATCGGTGCTCTTCGCGTACCCGGCATAGGAAAGAACCCCCACCGACCGGACATCCGATCGGTCCATCAGGATCGCTTTCTGTTCCTCCGTAAAGCCGTTGGCGACCACAGCGTCATACTCCGCCCCAAACAGCCGGGTATCCTGAAGCCGGCTCAGATGCAGATAGGTAATACCGATGGTAAAAACGCAAAAGAGCATACAGGCAGCCAGGGCAACCGTAAAAAACAGTATCGCAAACTGCCTCCTGTTGGTCTTAACGGTATTTCGGGCAAGCCTTTTTAACATCGCCTTGTTGTTATTTGCCAGCATATGCCTTACCTCCCTTCCCCATCCGAAGACCGTCCATAAACTTTCTTTTCGACCATCTCATCCGCCGGGGACGAGGAGAGAATCCGTCCATCCTCAATCCGCACAATCCGCTCCGCCATCTGGGCGATGTCCGGATCATGGGTAATGACGATAACCGTCTGCTGATACTGTCGTGCCAGAACCTGCAGAAGTCCTATCACATCATGGCTTCCGGCAGTATCCAGATTTCCCGTGGGCTCATCCGCCAGGATAATAGCGGGCCTGGCCGCCAGGGCTCTGACAATCGCCACCCGCTGCTGTTCTCCGCCGGAGAGCATGGAGGGAAGCATCTCCGCCTTGTCGGCGATATTCAGATTTTTCAGCAACTCATCTATAAATTCCGTGTCGACCTTCGCCCCGTCCAATTCCAGCGGAAACACGATATTGTCATAGACGTTCAAATCCGGTATCAGATTGTACTGCTGGAAGATAAAACCGACCTTCCGCCTGCGATACAGCGCCAACTGATCCGCATTCAGTTCCTCCAGGCGTATGCCATCCACCACAACACTTCCCTCCGTAGGCGTATCCAGTCCGCCAATCATGTGCAAAAGAGTGCTCTTTCCGCTGCCGGATTTTCCGATAATGGCCACAAACTCCCGCTCGCGAACCGCAAAGTCCACACCGTCCAGAGCCTTGACCACCTGATTTCCGACCTGGTAATATTTCTTCAAATTCTGTGTCTTTACAATAGCGTCTCTCATATCCGCACCTCCTTATGCACAAAGAATACCCCACAAAAATCACAAACCGTTCACAAAAAGAAAAAATCACAAAATTGTGATTTTTTCTGTCTCAGAAAACGGCGTGCGCGTCTCCGTCCCCCTTGCTTCTACATGTTCCGGCATCGGGAAGCGTATTGGGAAGATATACACAGAAGGTACTTCCGCGGCCTGCCTCGGACTTTACCTCAATATAGCCGTTCTGCAATGTAATGATTTCTCTCGCCAGGTACAGACCGATACCGATCCCCTCGCTGTCGTGGATCTCCGGTTCCCGGTAAAATCGCTGAAAAATTCTCCCCTGACGTTCCGGGGCAATCCCCTTTCCATTGTCAGTAATGCTGATCTTCGTAAAGATTTCCTGACGGCAGACAGAGATATCGATCTTTCCGCCTTCCCCGGTATATTTTACACCGTTGTCCAGTATGTTAAAGAGGGCTTCTCCGGTCCACTTTCTGTCATGGCTTACCGCAAGATTCTCAGCACACTCCACACGGATTTGAATCTTCTTGGCCTCCGCCCGGGGAACCACAGCTCCCACGGCTTCGGCCAGGGTCTCAAAAATTGCTGCCGGCTGCTTTCGGATCTGGATAGCTCCTGTCTCCAGCCGGGACATTTTTACCATACTCTGAAGCAGAAAATCCAGCTTATCCACCTGCCCGTCCATCTTCTCCAGAATCTCTTTTCTCCTTCCGGTATCCTGCTGATCCTCCGCCTCTTCATCCTCCAGAAGTTCCAGATACAGCTTGATATTCGCGAGAGGCGTTCTGGTCTGATGGGAAATATCGGAAATCAGCTCCTTTAACTTCTCCTTCTCCTCCGCAATTTCCCCATTTTTGTGCATATACATCCGGGAGAGACGTGCCAGCCATTCATAGACTTTTCCCCACAGATCGTCCGTTTTGCCGGGCTCCGCTGCCAGCTCCTCCTCCCTCAGCATGGCCAGCAGCGCCGCGTCCAGCTTTTCCGTGAAATCATAGATATCCCGTTTCAGCCGGTAATTCCTCCATACCAGAAACACCGAAAAGCCGGCGGGCAATACTGCTGCCACCAGAGCAATCATCATTTCCATATATATCCCATCCCGTAAACATTTGAAATATAGGTGTGCCCCTCTGCCTCCAGCTTCTTCCGCAGACGGTTAATGTTTACCGCCAGGGCATGCTTATCCATAAGCTGAACCCCCTCATCCCACAGACTGTCCAGAAGCACAGAATAGGTCAGAAGTTTTCCCTTATGTTCCACCAGCTTTTTGAGGATCTTATACTCCGTCGGCGTCACGGGGCAGACCTTTTCCCCGACACAGACCGTCCCTGCGTCGAAATCAATCTTCAGGAATCCGTCGTCATAAATCTGCTTTTTCTCCGGTTCTCTGGCCAGGATAACGGAAATTTTCTTCAGCAGAATTTTTATGGAAAAGGGTTTGGTCACATAGTCATCCGCTCCCAGTTCGTACCCTTCCAGGACATCCTCCTCCAGATCCCTGGCGGACAGAAACAGCACGGAAACGTGCTGCCGGCCCTTCAGCCATTTACATAAGCTGAATCCATCTCCATCCGGCAGATTCACATCCAGCACCGCCAGATCAAGCGTGTGACTGTCCGCCAAACGCTGCGCCTCCCGGCAGGAGTGCGCGCGAAGCACCCGGTATCCCTCGCCGGACAGCACCTCGGAAACAGTCTGATTCAGTTCCACATCATCCTCAACCACAAGAAGTGTATACAAATCTAAGCCCTCCTCAGCGTCTTCTTAAACTGAACCGCGAACAGAATCGCCGTAAAGGTCACTGCCAGGGTATCCGCGATGGGCTCCGCCATATAGACCGCCATGGTTTTGTCCGCGGAAAAGATGTGAGGCATGAGATAGATCAACGGGATCAGCAGGACAAATTTTCGCATGACAGCAACCACAATCGACTCGGCAGCCCTTCCCAGCGCGTTGAAGGTCATCTGGCAGGCCATCTGAATACCAAACAGGAACATACCTCCCATGTAGATCCGAAGCGCTGTCTTCGTGTACTCCATCAGCTCCACGTCAGATGTAAACAGGGCCGCGAAGACTCCCGGGAACAGCATGACCAGAATCCACAGCAGCACCGCATAACCCAGACTGACCTTCAAAAGCAGCCCGAAAGCGGCTTTTACCCTTCCGGTATCCCTGGCGCCGTAACAGTAGCTGATGATGGGCTGCGCTCCCTGGCCCAGCCCCTGCAGCGGAAGCATGGCAAACTGCATGACGCTGGTCAGAATCGTCATAGCTCCCACCGCGATATCTCCTCCATAATTCTGAAGGGAACTGTTGAAACACACGGAAATCACGCTCTCGCTGGCCTGCATGATAAAAGTGGCGACGCCCAGCGCCAGGCAGGGAAAGATGATCTTCGGCGTAAGACTGAGATTTTTCCTTCTGATCTTCAGGAAGGTCTTCTTCCCGCAGAGGAAGTAAACCACCCAGATGCAGGACAGCGCCTGGGAAATAATTGTGGCAAGAGCCGCGCCCCGCACATCCATGTCAAATCCGAAGATAAAGATCGGGTCCAGAATGATATTGGCCACGGCGCCGATCAGAACCGAAAGCATTCCCGTCTTGGCAAATCCCTGGGCTGTGATAAAGGCGTTCATTCCCAGCGTAAGTTCCACAAAGATGGTGCCCAGCGCATAAATATTCATGTAGCTGACAGCGTACTCGATGGTATTCTCACTGGCGCCGAAAGCCATCAGGAAGTCCCGGTTCCAGATCAGCAGCACAGCGGTAAGCACAACAGAGATGATGATCTGAAGCACGAAACAGTTTCCCAGGATCTTCTCCGCGGTATCCCCGTCCTTCCTGCCCATGAAAATTGAAGCCCTGGGGGAACCGCCGTAGCCCACCAGCGCCGCGAAGGCGGAGACAATCATGATCAGGGGCATACAGACCCCCACTCCCGTCAGCGCTGTGGCGCCGATCCCCGGAATGTGCCCGATGTAAATTCGGTCCACAATATTGTAGAGCATATTGATCAGCTGCGCTGCCACTGTGGGCAGAGCCAGCCGAAGCAGCAGTTTCCCCAACGGCTCTGTCCGCAGAAATTCCTTATCCTGGTTCGCCGTTTTTTCCTCAACCTCACTCATGACTTTTCTCTCCCTTCCATCGCTCTCATCGTGTTTTCAAATAATCTTTGATTGAGACTTACCTGCATCTCCACTTCCTCTTTCGAGAATCCTTCCAGTATCGTGTCCAGAAATTCTTCCCGCACCTCATCGATATTTTCCGTGATCGGATTGGCTTCCGGTTTCAGACGAAGATGAATTTTCCGCCTGTCCTTTCCGTCAGGAATCCGCTCCAGCAGAGACCTCTGTACCAGCACTTCCACCGCCTTTGATACTGCCCCCTTGGAGAGCATCCGAAGCTCCACGATGTCCGCCGCCGTATCCTTTTGGGGATTATTCCGCAGAAAACTGATGACATCCGCCTCGATGAGGCTGAGGTCATACTTCATACAGACTTTCTTCAACAACTTATCGTACAGGCGGAACAGGTTCTGCAGCCCTGTAAACCATTCTGTCGTCCCTTTCATCTTCTCCGCTCCATTTCTCTCTTCACAGGTTTCCGCAATCATCCGCAAAAAGTTTCCTAATAAACGGTTTCTAAATAAACTATTTACACCAGATTATTATAGCTCGTGACACTCTGTTGTCAAGGGGCACATGGGAGTCAGCGGGAAACCGGGCTTTTACGCACTACTACGGATGTACCCCCGGCGCCTACCGGGTGGCATTGACCGCCGAAAAAGAAAAGAATCCACCGGTTCTATAAATATCTCTTCCAGGTGGATTCCTTCCCATATCTAAATGTCAAATACTTTTACCTCCGCCGGATCTCCTCCGCAGATCTCCCATCCCGGATTCCCGGTCTTGATAAAGGAGGCCCAACAGTCCAGCATCTCCTCCGAGAGCCTCTGGTCTGCCTCAGTCAGCGGCCGCCAACAGCGGTCAAGCGTTCCAAACATGTACCACAATTCCGCCGAGTGGAAAGCCCCCTCTTTGTCACCGGGAAGCTGCCTGGTAAAATAGTAGGCATAGCAGGGATTTCCTGCAGCCCTCTGCATTCTGCACCACTCCAGATCGCTGGTGTAGAGGGCATTTTTCATGGGATTCTCCACACCATCGGCAGGTATTTCAATATCATTCTTTGTGCACCCGATCATATAGGAAATCGGCAGCGTCTCCCTCTTCTCCAGCGTCACATCGCAATCCTGCGTCAGAGCGTATCCGTCCACCACCGGCGTCAGGGTAAGCATCTGTCCGGTCGTCTGATAAGCACTCCCCATAAAAGCCAGCTCCATCGGCATGATCTGATCGCCGGGCACCTGGCACAGATCCTCCAGCGTCATATTCTTCTCTTTCAGGAACTGCACCGCCGCACTCTCCAGCACACCGGCGTCCCCGGCAGCCGTAAGCGGGCTGTGATATCCACCGCAGCTCTGTAAAATAGCGCCGCGAACCTTCCCTTTCATCAGCGGAGAACTGATCAGTGCGCGCACGCTCATTCCCCCTGCGGACTGGCCGAAAATCGTGATCTGATCCGGGTTGCCTCCAAAGGCAGCAATATTCTCCCTTACCCAGTCGATCGCCGCGATCTGATCCAACAGGCCGTAGTTTCCGCTGTGACCGTCCCGGGCCGTCAGATCCGGATGGGCAAAATAACCGAGAAGCCCCAGACGATAATTTACGGTAACCAACACGATCCCCCGCTTCGCGTAAGCCTCTCCGTCAAACTCGATCTCCGATCCGAATCCGTTGATAAAACCGCCCCCGTGAAACCAGACTGCCACCGGGCAGAGATCTTCCTCCCTCCGAGGTTCTTCGCTCTTCGGCGTCCAGATATTCAGATAGAGACAGTCCTCATTCTGGGGCGGCATAAAAGCCGGATCACTGTAAAACTCCTTCTCATAAAAGCTCCCCGGCTCCTGCCCCAACTGCGGGCAGATACAGGAGAAGGTATCCGCCGCGTAAATCCCCTCCCAGGGTTCCGGCGGCTCCGGCGCGTGAAAGCGCAGCTCGCCCACCGGCGGTTTCGCGTAGGGAATGCCCCGGTAAATATCCGCATAGGTTCCCTCCACTCCCCGCAGTTTTCCCTGTCTGATTTCTACCATCCTGCTCATACACCTTCTCCTTTCCTGCCTGCCAGTACCGTTTTGTACGCCGGCCTTCCGACGTGCAATCGCTCCTGCTCCTTCAGCTCCTCTTCGCTCAGTTCTGTCCGTTCAGCATCGCGATCATGCCATCCAGCTGCTCGTCATTCATCACGCCAAAGGTAGTCAGCGATCCCAGCGGCATCTCAAACATCATGGCCTGAGCCATTTCCTGTCCTCCTTCCCCGAGGGCGTCAATATCTGAAGCATTCGAGGGCGCATCCGTCTGGGCCTTCTGCTGCATCTGTGCCAGCATGGCCTGGGCCGCCGGAATCTGCATCAGATCTCCGATGGATGTTTCCCTGGTTACCACGATGGGCAGCGTCTTTGTTCCTTCCACCGCAACGCTTCCCTCACAGCGGATATCTCTGGAGGAGCTTCCCACAGAGATCACATATTCGCCGCTCTCCACATAGAAGTCGTGGATCTTTACCTCGTAGTAGGCAAAAGCGTGGGCGTCCAGCGTGAAGGTCACTTCCCGGCTCTCTCCCGGGTTCAGCGCCACCTTCGCGAAGCGCTTCAGCTCCCTTACCGGACGGCGGA
>ERZ1643246.2917-NODE-2917-length-15441-cov-13.050240_pt1 | contig 15441 bp, 14 predicted proteins | sample MGYA00579265_ERZ1643246 | MGnify/ENA primary metagenome ERZ1643246 (study PRJEB29033, sample SAMEA4952261) | chicken gut metagenome | biome: Broiler Chicken; feature: Gastrointestinal Tract; material: Caecum | place: Ireland | collected 2018 | study: Broiler... | reverse complement strand
GAAATAACTTTTCCGGTTTATATCCGGTAATCTTATACTCCATGATAATTCCTCTCTTCTTCTCTCTTTTTGCAGCAGGCTGAAACCTGCTTTTTTATTATAACAGATTCTGCTCTGTTTTTCACTTATTTCAGATACAATATCCGTCTTTTTTCAGTTTTCTTCCCGTCACCATATAGTGCAGACTGTTATCATAAAGCTTTCTGCGCTCTTCATCCGTAAGCTGCCTTTTTACTTTCGCAGGATTTCCCGCTGCAAGACTGCCGTCCGGTATCACAGAATCCTCCAGTACTACACTGCCTGCTCCGATCAGACATTCCTTTCCGATCCGGGCCCGGTTCAGGACAACCGCTCCCATTCCGATCAGGCTTCCTGTTCCCACTGTACAGCCATGCACCACGGCATTATGCCCTACCGTTACATAGTCGCCGAGGACCGCCGGACACCCTTTATCTGTGTGTACAGTACAATTATCCTGAATATTGCTGCATTTTCCAACAACTATTTCCGCACAGTCCCCGCGAAGGACAGCATGGAAGAGAATTGTGGAATCTTCCCCGATGGCCACATCTCCGAGAATCACCGACTGTTTCACTATATTTGCCGAAGATGCGATTTTTTTATTCTCCATATTTTTATAACGCCTCTCTGTTATGATCCTATTCTTTCTGTTTATTATTCTTTCTTTTGTCTCCTGATTTATCCTGCCTCTCAGATTCATACTCCCAGAAATGCACAGATGACTGCAATTACGATAGCCGGCAGCATATTCGCCACTTTCAGCTTCTTCTCCCACAGCAGGTTGATCCCCACGCAGAAAATAAGCATAGATCCGGTAAGGGAAAGATTAGAAAGCGCTCGTTCTGTCATAACCGGCTGGATTGCTCTTGCGAGAAGTGTGATCACGCCCTGAAATATTCCCACCGGGATAGCAGCGAAAATGCAGCCTTTTCCCATGGATGCAGTCATCACACAGATAATGAGCATATCAAGTACAGCTTTGAGCACAAGCGTGGAATGGTCACCTGAGATACCATCCTGAATCGAGCCCACCACTGCCATTGCTCCGATACATACGGTCAGTGAAGCTGTGACAAATGCGTTTACGAACATTTTCTCTTTACTGTTTCCCGTCCTGACTTTCAACCAGTTTCCAAACTGCTCTATCCTGTGCTCCAGATTGATCCATTCTCCGAGCAGAGAACCAATGGCGAAACTTCCAACGATCATCATCGTGCCTCCGCTCTCCAGTCCGTCCGATGTCACGGTCATCATTTCCTGAATTGCTCCGCTGATCCCGACGAATAATACACATACACCGTTTGCCTGCATCAGGGTGTCCTGATATCTGGGACTGATGGCTTTACTGAAAAGCAGCCCGATCAGTCCGCCATATATTTCCGGTCATCTTCCGGACGGATTGTACGGATTACCCGGCACGGATTTCCTCCGGCCAGAACATTGGGAGGAATGTCGTTTACCACCACACTGCCGGCAGCTATGATCGTATTATCTCCGATGTTGACACCGGAAACAATGGATACATGACCGCCGATCCAGACATTATTCCCGATATGTACCGGACGGGCGTACTCAATGCCTGCTGCCCGCCATTCCGGGTCAAACGCGTGGCCTGCCGCATAAATACCGCAGTTCGGCCCGATGCGCACATCATCTCCAAAGGTAACTTCATTTCCTGCCAGAAGTACAAAATTATAATTTGAGAAAAAATTTTCTCCCAGAGTCACTCTTCCCCAGAAATCACAGTAAAACGGAGCTTCTATGCGGAATTTCTCTCCCGTCTTCTTCATCTCCCGGCGTATGATCGCCTCGCGCTCCTCCGTCTGGGACGGCCGGAGCTGGTTGTAATCGTAACTTAGTTCCTGACTGCGCAGTCTTTCTTTCCCGAGGCTTTCCTCCTGCGCATCATATAAATATCCGGCAAGTGCCTTTTCTTCTTCTGTCATAATCTCCTCCTTGAACAGCAGCATGTATTGCTGGTGCTGACATTGGAATATTATACAATAATCATACCGGGAGCCGCAAGGGTGCTTTCATCGGCTTACCTGCCATGTATATCCGTGATAATTTTCAAACAGACATAAAAAGGCTGTTACACTGTAAATTCATCAACTTTACAGTGTAACAGCCCCATAAGTCCTTACCAAATTTCAAACTATGGTTTTTTCATATATTTCTGATCGTCCTCTGGTTTTATCCTGCGTATCACACGACACGGATTGCCGCCTGCCAAAACATTTGGAGGAATGTCATGTACTACTACACTTCCTGCCGCTATGATCGTATTATCTCCTATCGTCACACCTGAAACGATAGACACGTGCCCGCCAATCCACACGTTATTCCCAATACGGACTGGAAGTGCATATTCAAGGCCTGCAGCCCTGCGTTCCGGGTCAAACGCATGTCCCGCCGCATAGATTCCACAGTTGGGTCCTATCATCACATTATCACCAAAAGACACCTCATTCCCGGCAAGGATAATAAGATTATAGTTTGCGAAGAAATTTTCTCCCAGCGTTACTCTTCCCCAAAAATCACAATGAAATGGCTCCTCTATGCGGAATTTTTTTCCAGTCTTCCGCATCTCGCGTCGAACAATAGCCTCGCGTTCTGCAGTCTGGGAGGGCCCCAGACTGTTGTATTCAAAACTTAATTCCTGACTTCGCAGCCGCTCTTTGCAGAGGTTTTCCTCCTGGGCATCATATAAAAAACCTGCTAATGCTTTCTGTTCTTCTGTCATCTATTTCATTCCCTGCCTTTATGGTTAACTTTTTTACTATAAGGTCTATACAATAATCTCCTCTAATGCCTCGAGCGTGCACTTCACCATATGTTTTCCTAAATCTTTGCTGGCATCTTTCGCGCTTTCAGCAAACCATTCGGTATTATCTTTTGTCCTTGACAGATTGACATGATCCGGATAAAGCGCATACAACAGGCTTGTCTCATATTTTCCTGCATGGTCAAAGCCTCCGCACTTATGCTGGGCATCCGCACTGATAAGCGGAATTACTTTAATATAGGAAAAGGGATCATCTCCTGAGCCGAGATTTTCGTAGTAATCCGCATAGTCATTACTACCCCACCAGCCTTTTCCACGTGTATCCTCCATATATTCCATGATAAGTTTTTTGGCTGCCTTATGGCACGCAAGTGTCATAGGCATTAGCCCTGCCTCTTCAGTCTGATGATGTGCCACGCAATAAATATTTTTATTGCCGCCGTATAACATAGACTTTAAAATACAATAAATGTACTGTTCATAAACATCCACATCAACTTGAATAGTACCTGTCTCCGGTCCCCCTACTGCATAACTTGCAACTCCATACCATATAGGAGGGCATACCACAATTTCTTTGGTCTTTTCCAATTCCCGCATAATACCATTAATAACCATAGTATCACACCCACAGCTTGCATGATGAGCATGGTATTCAATTGTCCCAATCGGAATGATAAATGGCACTTTTCTTTTTTTAGCATCTTCAATCTCGTCAAACAACATATCAACTAACTGCATCTATGTGTTCTCCTTTCTCTCCTAAAATTCCAATTCATATAGTTTTCCTATCTCCGGTGAAAGAACATCGCATCCGTCGTCTGTAACAGCAATACCTTTTTCCCATCTCACACCAAATGTATCAGTAGAGATAAATGTATCGATTTGATATGTCATATTTGGCTGCAGCTTATAATCAGATGTTGTCTCTACCCATGGCGCTTCCACTTCAATCATACCTGTGCCGTGGAGTGGTCCATATACAAAGTTCTCCTTGTACCCATTATCCACATAATACTTATAAAAATTCTCTGCAATTGATGCGGCTTCCACACCTGCTTTTATCTGTTTTTGTGTCCATTTATGTGCTTCCAAGCCAAACATAACAACGTCTCTTCTACGCCCCTCCAGCTTTCCAAGTACAATCGGATACCCGATAGACGCTGAATAACCATCAATCTTTGCAGACAAATTCAACTGAACGATATCTCCCTTTTCAAATTTCCGGTATGACGATCTAGAAATTGCGTGTCTAGTAGAAGCTTCAGAAAACACATACATGGGAAGTCCTTCATATTCCGCCCCATTTTCATACACTACTCTTTCTGCGACTCCGACCATCTGCAATTCTGTCATTCCCGGACGAATCTCTTTAATAACCTGCTGTGTAGCCAGTTCAGCTATACGATATCCTTCTCTCAAACAATTGATCTCATTCTCTGATTTTATTTGACGAAGTTCCACCATAATATGATCTGCTCTTACAATCTCTGCCTCCGGAAATGCTTCCTTTATAGCTTCCATAATTATTACAGAAGTATCCAGATAGCTGGCAACGCCGATTCTCAGTTTTTTCCCTGTAACACCGATTGCCCGAAATACATCCTGATATGTATCTGCCTGTAACTCCGGATAGGACGGATCGGCTCCTTCCCTATATGCTTTCAATACAAAAATTTTATCAAGTCTCGATCTGTCAGCACCATATTCTCGACTTTCCGGACCGACCATCAAAGCGGCATCACCACTTGCAGAGATTGCAACACCAGCACGCTCAAATACTGGCCAATATCCGGAAAAATATCTGGCATTTGCATAATCAGATTCATTAGAATTAACAATTAAAGCATCCAAATTTTCTCTCTGCAGTATCCTCGCAGCTCTCCGAACTCTTTCTTTGTACTCATGATCCGGAATGTAAATTTTCCCATGTTCCATCATAATTAATTCCCTCCATTTATTTATATTTTTTATTTATTCACATGCAAATCCTGATGTAGTATAAAAAGCCACAGCTCTGGGTTCTGCTCGCCCGTACTGTGCAATGACAGGCACATCACTTTCCAGCATAATCGCGTATTGTTTTCCAATTTCTGCTGTATAATCTCCAAAGTCCCTTGTCTCGTTTGTACGCAGACACCGTACGCGCTTTGCTTTAACAGTTACATCAATATCCGTTACAGGATTTCTGTCTGTATAAAATAACGTTATTTTTATATGAGCATCCTCATCTCCTGTATTTGTAACAATAACCGACTCATGTCCCGGAATGCTATTCACTCCTTCCGGAGGCAGCTCAGCATCCGGAAATATCCATACTTTATGTCCGTAATCCATTTCTATACCTCTTTCCCGCCGTCATGATAAAATATCTGATCCATGTCATGGAAAAATTCACCGTGCCACGGTATGTTTTCATTCTCGAAACACGGATGAGTAAGAAGCCACCAACGTTGCGTTGTCGAATCAGCTGCCATTTTATCCATATCGGCTTCATAGTTATCTCCTATATATTCATAATAGGAAAATACATATTCTCCATACCGAAAAATAGAATAATTTCTAAGATTACACAACTGGATCATTTTCAAAACATCCGGCCAAACTTTAGCGTGAAGACGGACATATTCATCTATTTTATCCGGCTTTAGTTTTCCTATTTGTCCAAAACGCCTGATCATCACTGTCAATCCTTCTTGGAAAATGAATCAATCAAAACAACGACCACCAAAATGATTCCTTTGACTACCCACTGCCAATATGTATTGATTCCCAAAAGAACCATAATATTTGTTATTACCTGAAGGAAAAGTGCACCTACAACAATTCCCGCTATTCTTCCGCGTCCACCTGTCAGAGATGTGCCACCCAGAACACAGATGGTCATGACATCAAACAACAGTTCATCTCCCAGTGTTACGTTTCCGGACTGTGTCCTCGAAGTCAGGCCAAGTGCTCCTATTGCAGTGAGCACGCCGCACATCACAAATGCAAGAATTGCAATAAAGTTTACATTTAATCCTGATAACTTTGCCGCCTCTTTATTTCCACCAACAGCGAAAAAGCTCCTTCCTGTTTCTGTCTGAGCTGTAAAGAAATATAGGATCACTGCTACAACTACCATTAGGATTACTGCTACTGGAATCCCTGCAATACGTCCAAGAGCCATCTGCCCAAAAGATTCCGGAAGCCCTGATATGGGAAGTCCATCGGAATAAATATAATTAATGCCTTTCAACATATTCATTATAGTAAGTGTTGCGATAAATGATGGCATGTGCCCATATACTACAAGACAGCCATTTATCACTCCGATTGCCGCTGATATAGCGATAACAATAATTGCTGCGCCCCAGATTGGAACCCCATTGTTTACACAGAGCCCTGCAAAGAAAATAGAAACAAGTCCAATGATAGATGAGATTGACATATCCATCTCCCCGATTAGGATTACAAAAAACTCACCCATAGCAATAATCGCTACAAACGAAGCCTGTCTTAACACATTCATGATATTTGTATATGTACGGAAACTGCTGTTCAAGCAGCAAAGTGCAAAAAGTACAATAAAAAGAAATACAATCATCCAGTCACTAAGCAGTGCTTTCATTCCACCACTATATTTTTGTGATTTTAATTTATAATCATTCATTCTGCATTCACCCCTAACAAATTGTTGATAATAACTTCCTGTGTCTTTCTCTCGCCTTCAACTTCATCCAAAATCGCACCTTCATACATGACATATACCCGGTTGCAAAGTCCTATCAGCTCTTCCATCTCAGGCGAAACAAGTATCACTGCCTTTTTCTGCTTCGTCAGTTCATGGATCAAATTATAAATCTCGAATTTGGCCCCAATATCTATTCCTCTTGTAGGTTCATCAAGCAGAAAGATCTCTGTATCTCTTAACATCCATTTTGCAATAACAATTTTCTGCTGATTGGCTCCTGAAAGTTTTGTAACATTCTGCCAGAGAGAGTGATACGCAAGATTCATTTTTTCATTGATCTCATATGCCGCTTTCATCTCTTTTTTATGATCTTGGAATATCCCAAACTTCTTAAACAACTTCATCGACGGCAACGTTGTATTATCCTTGATATCGAATTTCATAATCAGGCCTAATGATCGCCGTTCGTCTGGCACAAGTCCCATTCCCAGCTTGATTGCCTGTTCTGGTGATTTTATTTTCACAGACTTTCCATGTACTAGAATCTCTCCGCTGACGACTTTATGATTTCCGAAAATTGCCTGTACTAATTCTGTCTTTCCTGCCCCAAGCAGACCAGCCAGTCCGACTACTTCTCCTTCTCTAACATTGATGTTAATATCCCGGAAAGCTTTCGGTGCTGTCAGTCCTTTCACTTCTAAAATGACGTCTCCCAATTTCTCATTTATTGGCGGATAAACATTCTCCAACTGCCTCCCGATAATCATCTTAACCAGTTCATCATAATCAATATCTTTTACTTTCCCAGAGTTGATATATTTACCATCACACAAAACTGTATATGCATCACAACAGGAAAACACTTCGTCAAGTCGATGCGAAATATAGATAATGCCAATCCCTTTTTCTTTTAAAACTTCAATAATGCGGAAAATATTCTCAATATCTTTTTCCTGAAGTACAGCTGTCAGTTCATCAAAAATAATAATCTGTGGATTGTCCATCAGAGCCTTTGCCAACTGTATAATCTGCCGCTCCGCTGTCCTGAGACGCTTGACCGGTATATGCAGATTTACACTGCACTGCATATATTCCATCAGTTCCTCTGCTCTCTTATCCAACGCTTTCCAGTCAATATGTCCATGTTTTTTTTCGTACCGCCCGATGAAAATATTCTCCACACCTGTCATGTCTCCCATCAGTGTAAATTCCTGATGAACGATAGCAATTCCTTTTTTCTGAGATTCTCTGATATTATATGAAGGAATTTTTATCTTTTCGCCCTTTACGTATAATTCTCCTTCTGTCATCTGATTCTCTCCAGTAATACATTTTGAAAGCGTAGACTTACCGGCTCCGTTTTCTCCTACCAGAGCATGACACTCTCCCGGCATCAGTGTAAAATTCACCTGATTGAGCGCTTTGACACCCGGGAATTCCATTACACAATTTTTTATCTCAATCAGCGGCACTGTTTTTTTCATATCTGTGCCCATTTTTCCACTCCTTTCTACAGCCACAGCCATCCGAACGCTTCGACACCGGATGATATCACATTCTCGTCTGGCGCTTCCGGATGTCGGATATTATAAATCAGCCTTTTCATTTCATGATACGGGAACATGCAGCTTCCCACTCCTGTTTCTGTAACCGGATTAATATCGAAGAACATCTCCTTTGCAATATCAAAATCTTTTTCATTGTAGAATAATATTTCATCCAAAAGCTGATCTTTCTTTTTTACATCCTCCTCTTCTTCATAGGCAATTGCCGCCAGTACCATATCATAGATTACTGCATTTCTGCGTTCTGCGTTTTCCAGCTTATCAAAATGCGGAAGCCACGGGCGAAGCCTTTGGTTAAGATAGGCTTCTTTTTGAAGCATATGAATCTTTGCAAGAATATTGTCATGATTCTGCTTCGCCGCCATAATCGTTGGAATATCGTCCTTTGTCATCTTATTCTTCTGGAATGGAAACGGTGTAGAATATAATGGGATCTGACTTTCATGAATTGTTACAATGTTTCTCATAACATACAGAACAGTCTCTCCCAGATCGCCAAAATTCTGACGACAGGCTCTGTGATAAAACTCTTCTTCATCCATTTCAGATCCCCATCCATAATTTCCATGTGCAAACAGATGCATAAAGAGACCATACCATTCAAACATAAAACCATTGATACCGTGTACTCCCATCTTCACGCTGCCCTTATGTTGACGTATATCTGTCTCAATCACCTGCTCATTTGTTTCATCTTCATAGCGGATCACATTACTTTTAAAGGTTCTGTATAGTCTTCCCATTGTAGAAGTAATGGAATTAGATTCTGTATCTCTTGCCCATATTCTTTCCTTTCCGAAAGCATCGCACCATTTTTCAAATTCTGTTTCCGGCACATATAATCCTGGTGCCCAGAACAGCATTATATCTTTCGGCATAGAGTCAACACACTCTTTAAGAAACTTCGGATCTTTCTCAAGAGGAGGCTGTCTAAACGCACGGATACCAATAACAGCCTGTGGATTTATCTTCCTTACTTCGTCATATATCTTTCTTAAAAGCCACATATTAGCATGATGTTTTGCTTCTCCCGGGGTTTCCGCATCCGCATGCCATCTCTTCTTGCAATCATCACACTCGCAAAACCAAAATCCTTCTTCACTTTCTTCAAGCGTGTATCCATCGAACCCCAGCTTTGCTATCTGACACATAGATGATAGGATATATTCGACATTTCCCGGATAACTTAGGCAGAGGGAATCAAAATCATTTTTGTAATCGCTTCCTTTTGGAGGCTTCATCCTAGCCTCGGGATGCTTGATCGTAAAGCCACCGTTATATGAATTAAGCCCCACATATGCAAAAACTTTCACCCCGTACCGATGGGCAAGACTTATAAACTTGTCCAAAAATGGTTCTTCTAGATTGGGGTGGGTATATCTGACAGTTAGCCATCTTCTGTTCTCTGCATTCCAGATCTTAACTGGCACATTTCTGAACACAGTCTCTGGATATGACTCCATCTCGAATGGCCAGTATCCGTACATTACAAGATTAAACTGATTGATCTTATTGTCCAGACAAATATTCAAATACTCCTTCCACTCCTTATATCCCCACAACTGGCTATCAAAGCCAATTCTTCCATAGCCTGCATACCAAGCAAATGTTTGGGCGATAGCACGAACCGGGAGAGACGGATAATCTGTAATATGACATGTTGGCAGTATATAGCTGCCGTTTTTTTCATCGAGTAGCTGCTTTAATGATGTAACCGCATTGATATAACCAATTTTTGTTTCATAACTGATTACCACCTGGTCATTCCGAATATCCAATTCATATCCCTGGTCATGAAACACTTCCTGCTTATCTGACTGAAGAACCGGAAGAGAATTCTGAAGAAATACAGTCAGAGAATTTTCAGAATCATCCGTACTTATGTTTATATCCTGATAATTCCAAAATCGCTCCTTTGCAAGTTCGACTAAGTCGGTATTAAGTGCCATTCCATCAAAATCCTTTAATGTAATTCCAGAAAAGGGAACTGTCTCTGAACCATATTCTTTTACTTCTTTCGGCTCTGGTAATAACTGGATCATTGATATTTCCTCCTTTATCTGAAACGGGGCTTCGCAGAATGAATCGCGTTGCCCCGTTTTAAGTTTTAATATTATTCCATCTATATCGCTAAATTATCCCAGCCACTCCCAGCTCTGCCAATCGTAATCTGCGGTATTGTCGCTCGTGATAACCTCAGGTTCCGGCAAGTCGTATCTTTCCGGTAACTTTTCTCCATCTACAAGGACCTTGATCATCGCATCCGTAGCCTGATATCCCAGGACAACAGGATCCTGGAGCACTTCTCCCAACCATGCTTCATTTCCATCCTGAAGCCATCCGAGAACATCAACATCTCCTGCAATACCAATAAATTTTATATTGTCTCTTCCCTGTGCCTTTGCTGCATTATATGCTCCTACTACCTCTGCGTCATTATGACCACAAACCACATCTATCGTATCTTCCCTCTGAAGCACATTTTCCATCAGCGTCTGCGCGGAGTCCCTGTTTCCTGCACCAGTATCGCCTTCTTCGATAACAGTAGCATTCGGATATGCTTTCATAACAGTGTCTCTGAATCCCTCAAACCGGTCAGAAGATACCTTTCCGGATGTAGGACGGGAAATAAACAGGCATACCGGATCATCTTTTCCAAGTGTATCCAAATATTCTACCGCTAATTCTCCTGCCTTTTCACCTAACGCTCTCATATCATGTCCTACGAATGTAGACCACACAACATCGCTGTCTGAAGCCGGTTCTTGTTCATAATCGCCTACAATAACCGGAATACCATTATTGACGCATTCTTTCATTGTAGGAATCGCCGATGACGCATCAGCAGGGAAAAGAATGATGCCATCGCAGCCCGCTGCTTCCATATTCTCCAAATTTGTCAGCATCGTCTGCACATCGGATCTTGAATCTTCAAAGTCGAAACTAATGTTCAGTCCTTGATCTGCCGCATTCTCATCTGCCCATTGATTACAGCCATCAACAACGCCCTGATACCAGGTATACGCCGTCAATTCCATAATTGATACTCCAATCTTCAGATCCTTTTTTCCACTGCTGCCTGTATTTGACGCACTGTCTGAATTTTCGTCTGTTCCGGAACTACATGCTGCAAGACCGAATACCATTACACCGGCAAGTAACACTGCAAGAATCTTCTTTTTCAATTTTACTCCTCCTTTTTTCTTAAAATTTCTTTTCAGTTTCTGTCCTCATTTTAATTTTCATGTCAGGTATCGTCAATGAATTAAATTAAATTTTCATACTATTTCATTTAAACGTTTAAATTAGATTTACATTTTCTCAGCTTTATGATATGTTGAATTTAGGTGGTGTTCGTCAATCTAAAAGGAGATAATAATAATGGCTACAATTAAAGATGTTGCTCAAATGGCAGGTGTATCCATTGCCACAGTTTCTAATTATCTAAATCACACAAAACCTGTCAGCAAAGAAATATCCAAGAAAATCCAATATGCAGTAGACAAGCTGCATTATGCTCAAAATCAAAATGCAAGAAATCTAAAGGCGCAGATAAACACTGATATAGGAATCATTTTGCCAAATTTGAATGATTCATATTATGTCCAGTTATTCCAAGGCATCAAATCATATTTCCAGAATACGGATTATTATTTGAATCTTGCTTTTTCGGAGAACATTCCAGAATTTGAACGTTCTATCGTAAAAAATCTCTTAAAAAAACAATTATGCGGTCTATTTTTGGTATCCTGTCAGCCAGATAATTGGAAATTCTATTATGATAACATTACATCAAAGAATATCCCTCTTGTTTTAATCGACAGAAATATACATAGTCTGGATGCTAATTTTGTATCATTTAATAATCGGGTATTAATACGAGATATGGCAGATTGCTTGTTAAACAGCGGATTTAAAAAAATATATCTAATGACAGGACCTGAAAATTTTGACAGTGAAAACGAGTGCATTCGAGGTTTTTGTGATGCATTTTCAAAACATGGAGCTTCTCCTGTCCTCTCATGTTTCCTCAAAACTGATATGAGTAAAGAAGATGCCTTCCGAAAAACAATCCGCCTATTGAAAGAACAACAGCCAGAGGCATTTATAGCTACATCCGAATCACTGTCATCGGGCATTATCGAGGGAATCACCATCCTCGGCTATTCCATCAATGATATCCCTGTTTTTACACTGGGAGAAGAACACTGGAATCTCCAGACGCATTCTTTCGCAACTACAGCAATCGTGCGTCCTGCTATAAAATTAGGGCATACTGCTTCCAAGCTACTGATGGAACAGCTTAAATCCCCCTTGACCAAAGAAACAGAACGAATTATTCTTAGTGGTTGTCGATCGAGCATTTCTCCTCAAAAAATGGAGATTCTGGTAAAAAAACGCTCATCACCATCGGCCAATAAGAAAAAAGCTTTCCAAAAGACAATAAACATCCTGATGCTTGACACGCCGCAAGTACACTCTCATATCGGCCTTTTGCACAATTTTGAGAACCGTACCGGTATTTCAGTGAATGTGACAATACAGCCGCACCATCGTTTGTATGAAACCATCCTTAAAAATCATTGTTCTGAAACTGTGTCCGTATATGATGTTATTATGTATGACATCCCTTGGATGACATCGCTTGCTTCAGAAAATATCCTGGAGGATATCACCCCGAAAATGTCCTCTATTGATACTGATATTTTTCTTCCCGGATGTCTGAAATTTTACAGCATTTTTAATGGGCGCTATTATGGGATTCCCTTTATGTATGCACCTCAGGTTCTATATTATCGCAAGGATCTGTTTGAAGATTTTAATTTGAAAGCTAAATACGAGCGTGAAAATAATATATCATTACGTCCTCCTGCTACTTTAAAGGAGTTCAATACAATATGCGATTTTTTCACAACGAAAACAGATGTTGTACCATATGGCACATCTATTCCAACTGCTTACAGCGAGTGTCTAACTCCTGAAATATATATGCGTCTTCGTGCCTTCGGAGGAACTATTTTTAATTCTAACGGACAGGTATGTCTTGATACTACACAATCTTTAAAAGCATATATCAATTTTATACGGTCGATAAAAAGTGCCAAACCCGATTACCGGACTGCAACGGATGTTAGTGTAGTTCAGGATTTTCTCTCTGGTGAAACTGCCATGCTGATTTCATATCCACCTTTTTTTACTGATATAACCGACTTCCGAAAAAGCAGTATCATCGGCTCCATTGGATATCATCTGATACCAGGACGAGCTCCTCTTCTCGGTGGTTGGAGCCTTGGGATTAGCAGCCGGTCTTCACATAAAGATGAAGCCTTTGAATTTTTAAAATGGACGTGCGATGAACAGATAACTAATTACTCCACTCTATTAGGAGGGCTTCCTGCTACTAACAGCACATACTTGAACGATGAACTTGCAGAATTGTACCCATGGCTTCCTCTTTATCATGATATTTATAAGTACACAAAACCGACTATTCCACCTAAACTCTCGAACAATAAGGTTGTCCCTCAGTACGAAATTGATGAAATTGTATGCAAATGGATATATAAACTTTTAGAAGGAGAACTGGAAGTCCAGGAGACAATTACGAAAACACATGAAGAACTGGAAACTCTCGTAGAACATTATCTAGATATATGTTAGAATGATCGGATATACAATATAAAACACAGAGAAAAGAGGCTGAATATGAAATACGATTTTACCACCATCCTGGACAGAAGAGGGAAAGATGCAATCGCCGTGGACGCTCCTGATATGGAGAGCGGTTTCGGAGCGGACTATTTCTCAAAGGCAAAACTGAAACCGGGATTCGACCGTATCCCCATGTGGGTAGCGGACATGAATTTTCCCACAGTTCCCACAATTCCAGAAGCAATCATCGAGAGAGTAAAGCACCCGGCCTATGGCTATTTTGCGCCTCGTGATGAATATTATGAAGAAATTATACAGTGGCATGAGAAACGAAATGGAGTTATTGGATTAAGAAAAGATCACATCGGTTATGAAAACGGAGTTCTGGGCGGTGTTGTCAGTGCGCTCAATGTCCTCTGTTCCAAGGGTGACTCTGTACTTCTGCACTCACCCACATATATCGGATTTACCGGAGCGCTTACCAACAACGGTTACAACATGGTGCTCAGTCCTCTTATACAGGATGAAAGCGGAATGTGGCGCATGGATCTCGCAGATATGGAAAGAAAGATCATCGAGAACAAGATCCACGCGGCCATCCTCTGCTCCCCTCATAATCCGACCGGAAGAGTATGGGAACGGGAAGAACTTGAAAAAATGATGGAGCTCTATCGAAAGTACGATGTCTATGTCGTCTCTGATGAAATCTGGTCTGACCTGATTCTTGCAGAGCATAAGCATATACCGGCCCAAAGTGTTTCCGAAGATGCAAGGCAGCGTACGATTGCTCTCTATGCGCCGTCCAAAACATTTAATCTGGCCGGGCTTATCGGAAGCTATCACATCATATATAATACATGGCTCAGTGACAGAATGGACAAAGAAACCTCTCTTTCTCATTACAATGACATGAATGTATTGTCCATGTATGCCCTGATCGGCGCATATAAGCCGGAGGGATATGCATGGGTCGACCAGCTCTGTGAAGTGCTCACGGGAAATATAAACTATGCGTACCAGTTCATCCAGGAGCATTTTGAAGGAGTGAAAGTTATAAAGCCGCAGGGAACTTATATGCTCCTTCTGGACTGTGAAGAATGGTGTAAGAAACACAGTCGGACGATCGATGAACTGCAGACAGCAGGACTGGAAGTCGGAGTACTCTGGCAGGACGGGCGTCCCTTCCACAGCCCGTCCGGTATCCGTATGAATCTGGCGCTGCCGCTCTCGAGGGTAAAAGAGGCCTTTGACCGGCTAGACAAATACGTATTTAATACGAATGGCGCAAACTGAAATGCTGCAGAATTTAGATGCGGAATTTTCCCTTGACATCAGCATTTCGTTGAACTACAATGTACACGTACAAAAAACAGAATACATCATTCGGTAGGTGAGGTTACCACAGGGATAAGGATAATCCCGAAGATTGCTGCCGCGAGATCGTGGAGACACGATAAGATGGTCAGCAGGCTGTGTCGTGAAGGTGCAGCCTAATGCAATTGATATGCCCTGTGATACTAAAGCTTGAACGATGCATCCCGGTCATGTTTATTTTTTGTGGATTGATTATGACTCCGTCATTGTTCAGGCAGTGACGGAGTTTTTTGTTTTAATTGTTGTTTGTAATTTTCGTTTACACTCTGCAGCCACCCGCATGCGCACTTGTCGCGCTACGTACTAAGACTGCAGTCAAAGGAGGTGAGGTTATGGACTCTGGTGCCAGTTGCCATATATGCAGCTTAATG
>ERZ1643246.2916-NODE-2916-length-15445-cov-5.436972_pt1 | contig 15445 bp, 17 predicted proteins | sample MGYA00579265_ERZ1643246 | MGnify/ENA primary metagenome ERZ1643246 (study PRJEB29033, sample SAMEA4952261) | chicken gut metagenome | biome: Broiler Chicken; feature: Gastrointestinal Tract; material: Caecum | place: Ireland | collected 2018 | study: Broiler... | reverse complement strand
TACTAATCCTTCTTTCTATTTTTTTTTTATTTTTTTATCATTTTTACAACATCTTCTTCTGCTTTTAAGTCAAGTCTTTCTGCCTCGCCATCAAATGCATCTTGTATTTTTTCTAGTGCAAGCATTGCTGAATTTTTAATAACTATGTCATTACCTTTTCTAATAAAAAGAATTTTACTTCCTTCTTTCAAACCTAACAATTCTCTAATTGATTTTGGAATAGTTACTTGCCCTTTTGTAGTTACTTTTGCTAATTCCATAAAATCACTTCCTTTCTTTTTCCTTACTTTCCTTACTAATATTATATGACATTTTTTTAATTTTATCAATATTTTTGATAATTTTAATTGAAAATCTTAATTTTAAAACTAAATTCCAATTATTTTTCCTATAGAATTTAGTTCTTAAATTAAGGAGAAGCAATTAATTAGAAATAATTAGTTGCTACTTTTCATATTTTATGTTATACTTTTCTTGTGATTTAATAGACTGAATATTTAATTAAAATATTATATATTTTAGAAATGAATAGAAAAGCGATTAGAATATATAAATAATTAATAGAGAGGAATAATATGGGATTTTTTGATAAATTAAAAGAAGGATTAGCAAAAACTAGACAAGTTTTTAGCTTTACAAAAGTAGATGAAAACCTAATGGAAGAATTAGAAGAAAAATTAATAATGGCAGATGTAGGAGTGGAAACCACAGAAAAAATTATTGATAATCTAAAGACTAAAATAAAAAAAGAAAATATAAAAGAAGCAGAAGAAGTAAAGCAAGTTTTAAGAGAAGAAGTAAAAGAAATATTTAGTAATTGTAATAAGGAGCTTAATATAGAAAATAAACCAGCAGTAATATTAATGGTAGGAGTAAATGGAGCAGGAAAAACTACTTCTATAGGTAAGATTGCAAATAAATTAAGGATAGATGGAAAAAAAGTAATAATTGCAGCAGGAGATACTTTTAGAGCAGCAGCAGTAGAGCAGTTAGAAGAATGGGCTAAAAGAGCAAAAGTAGAGATAGTAAAAGGAAAAGAAGGAGCAGACCCAGCATCAGTTATATTTGAAGCAACCAAAAAGGCAAAAGAAGAAAATGCAGATGTACTTATATGTGATACAGCAGGTAGACTTCAAAACAAAAAGAATTTAATGGATGAATTAAACAAAATAAAAAGAGTAATAGATAGAGAATTACCAAATAGTTCAAAAGAAGTATTACTTGTATTAGATGCATCAACAGGACAAAATGCCATATCACAAGTAAAAGCATTTAGTGAAACTACAGGAATAACAGGATTAGTACTTACTAAACTAGATGGAACCTCAAAAGGAGGAGTAGTAATAGGAATAGTTGATGAAAACAAAATACCTATTAAATTCATAGGTATAGGAGAAAAAATAGATGATATGGAAAGCTTTAATCCAGACGAATTTATAGGAGCTATTATATAAAGAGGTGATAAAATGGAAGAAGAAAAATATATTAATAATCAAAAAATAAAGAAAAATGAAAAAATAGAAAAAGAAACTGAAAAAACAAAAATAAGAAAAAAAGCAAGAAAAAGAACTATTATAGTACTTGTAGCACTATTTATAGCAATAATAGCAACATATATATTTGTAAGAGGAAGTTATTTAGAAGTAAAAGCGATAGGAGAAAACTTTCTTACAGCCTTTTGGAAAAATATAGCTTATACAGGACTAACATTTATAATTAACTTTGCCTTTTTATTCTTTTCATTTTACTTTACAAATAAAACATTAAAAAAAGGACTAAAAGTATTTTTTGATGATGAAAAAAAAGAAATGCCAAAATTTCCAAATAAATCAGTATCATTTATAATAGCGTTAATAGGTAGTATAGCAACAACGCAGTTACTTTTAAATGGAATGCTATTATGCTTTAGTAATTCAAAATTTGGAATAAATGACGCAGTATTTGGACTAGATATATCGTACTTTTTATTCCAAAAACCATTTATAAACTTTATACTTATGTATTTACTTGTAGTAGTAATAGCAACTTTAATATATGCAGTTGTATATGCACTAATAGTATTAAATATAAGCTTTGAAGGTGTAGATAGAGAATCAATAAAAAAATGTGACTTAGTTGGAAAATTAGGTTCAAGGATAAAACTAATAGGAATATTATTAGGACTAATCGTATTTTTCTATATGGCACAAAATATTGGGCTTGAGGAATTTTTAAATATCGAATTAAGTGATGCAAGTACATATTCACTAATAGGAGCAGGTAATTCAGATGTTACAATTAAACTATGGGGATATGTCATTTTAGCAGTCCTTACTGTTATATCAGTATTTAGGGCATATAAATCACTAAAAGATAAAAGTACTAGAAGAGTAATAGGAAATATAATGATAGTACCTGTTTATTTAGTAATACTTGCAGTAGTTTTAGCAGGATATCAACTAATATTTATAGGTTCAAACCAATTAGAAAAAAATCAAGGATATATAGAAGAAAACATTAGACAAACAAAAATGGCATATGGAATAAATAATGCTCAAGAAATAAATGTAGAATATGGTGGAACTATTACAGAAGAAGTAGTATTACAAAACCAAAATGTATTAGATAATATAGCAATAGTAAGTAATAGTAATGTACTTCAAGATTTGCAAAGTACACAAACTTCTAAAGGATATTATACATATAGAACAACACAAATAGAGCAATATAATATTAATGATAAACCAACGCTTGTATATGTATCACCAAGAGAAATATCAAATAATAACACAACATATTCAAATAAGACATATGAATATACACATGGATATGGAGCAGTAATTACAAAAGCAGGAGAAACTGATGAAGCAGGGAACTTAGTAAATGCCCAAAAAGATTTTGGAGAAAATGCAGAAGAAGTAATAAATGTAGAAGAACCAAGAATTTACTTTGGAATAGAAACTAATGATGCTATAGTAATAAATAATGAAAATATGTCTGAATTTGACTATTTAGATAGTGAAACAGGAAAAGAAGTAACATATAATTATACAGGAAATGCAGGACTTACTTTAAATTTCTTAGATAGATTAATATTAGGAATAAAAGAAGGAGATTTAAAACTAGCATTTTCAGGAAATGTTTCAGATGATAGTAAAATTATAACAAATAGGAATGTAATAGAAAGAGCAAAACTAATAATGCCATATTTGACATATGACAATAATCCATATTTAGTAATAGATGACTCAGGAGAGCAATATTGGGTTATAGATGCTTATACAATGTCTAGTAATTATCCATTTTCACAAAAAGTACAATTAGAAAATGGTGAGAAAATTAATTATATAAGAAACTCAGTAAAAGTAATAGTAAATGCCTTTGATGGAACAATGAAATTTTATATAACAGACAGAACAGACCCTATAGTTATGGCATACAACAATATGTATCCAGAACTTTTTGAAGATAAAGATGCTGTAGTGCCAGAAGATATAAGTAAGCACTTTGTGTATCCAAAATATCTATATGATATACAAGCAGAAATTGTACAAAAATATCATAATATAGAGCCAGAAGTCCTATATAGAGGAAATGATATATGGGATATAGCAAAAACAAATAGTACAGGAAGCGTAGCTTCAAAAATGGAAAGTTATTATACAATGGTAAAAACTATAGAAAGAAGTGAAGAAACGTTAGGTTTAGTTATACCATATACACCATATGGAAAACAAAATATGTTATCATATATGGTTGGAACATATGAAAATGGAAGTCCAAAACTTACAATTTATGAATTTCCAGCAGATAGTAATGTATTAGGCCCACTTCAAATAGAAACACAAATAAATCAAGATGAAACAATATCAACAGATATAGCAAGTCTAAATGTAAGTGGAACAAAAATAACTAAAAAGCTTTTAGCAGTACCAATTGGAAACACCATACTATATGTAGAGCCAATTTATCAACAATTATTAAATGAAACAACAGAGCAAAAACCAACATTAAAAAGAGTAGTAGTGGCATCAGGAAATAAAATTGCAATAGGAAATAATCTAGAAGAAGCAATATCAAAATTATTATCAAAATCAGCAGGAAATATTGACGTAACTAATCCAGATAGTATAGAAGATTTAGTAAATGAGATTATAAAAGCTAATAACAACTTAAAAAATTCAAGTAGTAACATGGATTGGAAACTATTTGGAGAAGATATGCAAACATTAACAAGCTTAATAGAACAACTAGAAAGAATAATAAAGGAAAGTGAGAATAATGATACTACATCTAATAATGAAGTCATAAATCAAGTAGAAAATAATACAATAATTAATAGTAATGAATAAAAATAAATTAAAATAATAAACAATCCATTTGAAGAGGAGAAAATATGAATACACCTAATAAACTTACAATCTTTAGAATATTATTAGTACCTATAATGGTTATAATATCTTTAATAAACATACCAGTAGAAATTCTAGGAATACCGCTTAAATTTATAATAATGGACATTATATTTATAATAGGAGCATTAACAGATAAGTTAGATGGATATTTAGCTAGAAAGAATAATCAAATAACAAACTTTGGAAAATTCCTAGACCCAATTGCAGATAAGATTTTAGTTATATCAGCTATGCTTATACTAGTAGAAGCAAATAAGCTTCCAGCATGGATACCTATTATAATAATAACAAGAGAGTTTGCAGTATCTGGATATAGGTTAATTGCAGTAGAGCAAAATGGAAAAGTAATAGCAGCAAATATGTGGGGAAAATTAAAAACAGTAACTCAAATGATTGCAATAAGTTTAGCCTTTTTAGATGTAAATGCATTTGGAGATGTATTTTTTAAAGAACTTACAGTTCCAGCCTTTATACTAAACTTAATTGTAACAATATTAATGATAATCTGCACTATAGCAACAATCTTTTCAGGATATGAATATTTAAAAGGTGGAAAAGATATATTAAAAGATACTAAATAAATTTTTGGAGGCCATTATGGATGCAAAAGAAAGAATTGAAGAACTAAGAAAAACTATAAATTATCATTCAAAGAAATATTATGATGAAGATAAGCCTGAAATAACTGATTATGAATATGATATGCTTATGAATGAACTTAAAAAATTGGAAAAAGAAAATCCTCAATATATAACTAAAGACTCACCAACTCAAAAAGTTGGTGGTCATGCAAAAGAGGACTTTAAAAAAGTTACTCATGAAGTGCCTCTTCAGAGTCTTCAAGATATATTTTCATTTGATGAATTATATGATTTTGATAAAAGAATAAAAGAAAAAGCAGATGAATATGGAATAAAAGAGGTAAATTACTGCGTAGAAACTAAAATAGATGGTCTTTCATGTGCTATTAAATATGAAAATGGAATGTTAGTGCAAGCAGCAACTAGAGGAGATGGAAATGTAGGTGAAGATGTAACACCTAATGTAAAAACAATAAAAACTGTTCCAAATAAAATCAAAGATAATATAAACTTAACTGTAAGAGGAGAGGTTTTTATAAATAAAGAAGAGTTTGAAAAGTTAAATGAAGAAAGGGAAATATTAGGTGAGACACTTTTTGCAAATGCAAGAAATGCTGCTGCAGGTTCTTTAAGGCAACTTGACTCAAAAATTACTGCTAAAAGACCGCTTGACATATACATTTTTAATGTACAAAAAATAGAAGGTAAGACATTTAATTCACACTGGGAAGAACTTAATTATTTAAAAAGTATTGGTTTTAATGTAGTACCATTTAGAAGCCTTTGTAAAAATATAAATGAAGTAAAAAAAGCAATTGATGAAATAGGTGAAAAAAGGGAAGAACTAGGATTTGGAATAGATGGTGCAGTTGTAAAAGTAGATGATTTAAAATTTAGAGAAGAACTTGGGACAACCTTTAAAGTACCTAAGTGGGCAATTGCATATAAATATCCACCAGAAAAGAAGGAGACTATTTTAAAAGATATAGTATGCCAAGTAGGAAGAACAGGTGTTATTACTCCTATGGCAATATTAGAACCTGTAAAAGTAGCAGGTTCTACGATTTCAAAAACTACACTTCATAATGAAGACTTTATTAAAGAAAAAGATTTAAAAATCGGAGACCATGTTATAATTCAAAAACAAGGTGATGTAATTCCAGAAGTTGTAGATGTAGTTAAGGAAAAAAGAACAGGTGAAGAAAAAGAATTCTCTATGCCTAAAGTATGCCCAGTATGTGGAGCACCTGCTGTAAGAGAATTAGGAGAAGCTGCAACAAGATGTACTGGTATTGAATGTAGTGCTAAAGCATTAAGGAATATAGTGCATTTTGCTTCTAATGATGGAATGGATATTTCAGGCCTAGGATATAAAATAGTAGAACAGCTTTTAGATAGAAAGTTAATAAAAGATATAGCAGATATATATACTCTAACTGTAGATGATGTAGCATCACTTAAAAAAAATGGTAGAAAATTTGCTGAAAATTTAATTGAAGCAATAAATGAGAGTAAAAATAGAGATTTAGAAAATTTAATATCTGCATTTGGTATTAGACATGTAGGTAAAAAACTTGCAAAGGTATTAGCTAAAAAATATGAAACATTAGATAATTTAATGAATGCAACAGCTTTTGATCTTACTACAAAAGATGATATAGGAGAAGTAATAGCAGAAAGTATTTATAGCTTCTTTAAGGAAAGGCAAACTAAAGATTTAGTAAAAAGATTAGTAGCATTAGGAGTTAATACAAAACATTTAAAAGAAGATAATAATGTAGATAATAGGTTTGAAGGAAAGACATTTGTATTAACAGGTTCACTTTCAAAATATTCTAGAAATGAAGCAAGTGAAATTATAGAAAAGTTTGGAGGGAAAACTTCTAATAGTGTATCCAAAAAAACAGATTATGTATTAGCTGGGGAAGAAGCAGGAAGTAAGTTAGATAAGGCTCAAAAATTAGGAGTTACAGTTATTACTGAACAAGAATTTGAAAATATGATAAAATAAAAAATTAAAAACAAATAAATATACATAAAAAACTAATAAAATAGATATATAGGAGATATAATGGAAGGAAAATATACTTTTAATAAATTTTCTAAAGATTTAGATGATGGATACAAAATATTATTTAACTATGTAAGAAATAGATATGTAATATATAAAGTAAGAGAAAATTGCTATATGCAAGAATTAGTAGAACAAATGAGTAAAAATCCAGTCCCTGAAAAAGCAATGATAACTACAAAAGCTATAAAACAAATATTTCCATTTATGGAAGAAATAGAATATAAGCAAGTAAATTAATAATCTAAGGAATTAAATATTATGGAAGAAAACAATAATGAAGAAAAAGAATATAAAATAGAAGATGCAGAGGCTAATTCAAATAATAAAGAATTTATGAAACAAGCACTAAAAGATAAGGCAGCATGGGTTTTAGCTTATGCATCTGATAAGATATTTAGTGATAAAGAATTAATGCTTGAAGCTGTAAAAGTAGATGGGCAATTACTTTATTATGCAAGTAAGGAACTTAGAGATGATAAAGATGTAGTTTTAGCAGCAGTACAAAATAAAGGAATAATTGTAAAATATGCAAGTCATAGATTAAGAGGAGATAAAGATGTAGCTTTAGCTGCAATAAAACAAAATAAAAAAGCAGAGATATTTCTAACAGACGAAATAAGACAAGATGAAGAGATTAATAATATTTTACATCCACCTGAAGAATAAAAATTTGGATAAAAATATTTAAGCCTAATTTTTACTTGAATATACTTAAGTAAAAATTAGGCTTTTGTATTAATCATGTATTGAATTTTATTATATTCTATAACCCAGAACTAGGCTGAACATATAAAGTTTTTTGATTAGTGTAAATAACATATCCAGGAACGCTAGAGTTAGGCTTTTTAACATATTTTATTAATGTATAATCTACAGGAACATTAGAAGAAAACTTAGCTTTACTATAGTATGCAGCAAGACTAGCGCATTTTTCTAGAATATCTAATTTAGGCATATCTCCATTATTCCTTAATATAACATGGCTTCCTGGAATATCTTTTGCATGAAACCAGTAATCATTGTCATTTGCAAGTTTAGTTGTCAAATAATCATTTTGTTTATTGTTTTTACCAACTAAGACAGTATATCCATCTATATTTAATCTTAGATAATTGTCTAAGCTAGAGATTTCTTTAGACTTTTTAGAATTAGTATTTTTTATGTGGTCATTAAATAATATACTTTCAGAAATTTCCTCATAAATATTATCAAGAGCATCATAAGTATCAGCATTACCAATGGCATAAATCAAGCTTTCTATATAATCTAATTCTTTTAATGCATCTTTTTTCTGAACATTTACTATTTCTAAAGTATTTTTCAATTTACTATATTTTTTAAAATATTTTTCAGCATTTTGCGAAGTAGATAAGTTATTATTAATAGGTATTTTTATTAAATTGTTATTATCATAATAATTTTCTAAAGTAACAAAATTATCAGTAATATTAAGAGTATTTATTCTATAAATATTAGCAATTAAGAGTTCACCATAAATTTTATACTTGTCTAAATCATTACAAGATTCAATTTTAGCATTAATGTTGTCAATCTTTTTAGTAATTTTATCTAATGTAAGATTTATTATTTTTAATATATTATTTTTGTAAGATTTATATAATTCCTCACATGATTTTAAGTAATAAAAATCATCTATAAACTTATTTATTTGTAAACAATTTTTCTCTTTATAATTATCATCTTTTTTATGCTCGGCAATATCATTTCCTTGATATAAAAACAAAGAATAACTATTTTTATAGTTATCACAATATGTGTTTTTGTATTCTAATATTTTATATATATATTCATAAACTTCTTTTAGATTTTCTTTATTAACTGTATTTGATATTTTCAATTTATCAACCGTGCTTTGAACAAATAGTTTACTAATACCTATAAATGTATTTGATATTAATGTATCTATTACATGAATATCTTTATTTAAAGAAATTTCTAAAAAATCATTTAAATTAAGTGATAAAAAATCAATTTTATCATTTTTAGGATATATATATTTTCTAGCAGGCATAATACTTCTTGAAGTATCTGATAAATCCTGTAAGTCATGCCTTTTTAGAGCATCTATAATATATAATTTATCATTTACAAGCATTATATTACTATATCTACCCATAAGTTCAACAATTAAAGTTCTAATGATTTTATCATTCATTTCATTATAGCATTCAAAATCTATGAAACAGATTCTTTCTAATCCATTTGTATATATTCTAGATACTTTACTGTTTATTAAATATTTTCTAAGAAGCATACAAAAATTAGGTGCTGAATATGGGTTGGGTTTTAAATTTTTAGTAAGATTTATTCTATAAGCATTTGCATTAATATTTATATTTAGATTGTATGTTTTACCATTTGAATATATATTAAGAATAATTTCATCATTATTTGGTTCGAATATTCTATTTACTTTTCCATTTATTAATATTTGTAATTCATTTACAATAGAATTTAAAATTAATCCATCAAAAGCCATATATAAACCTCCAAAGTTATGTTTATATAATATCACATATGTATATAAACTTCAATAAATATTTAAAAGGTAATAAACATAATTAATATAAATCAAGAAAAATGCCAAAATGTATTGACATTAAGCCATTTTATAAATATAATACTAATGAAAATACACTGGAGGTATACATATTAAAAAATGACAAATGGCAACGTATTCTTTTCAAAAGAAGTTTATGAAGACATGACAGATGAAGAATTAATAAAAAGGATAAAAGCTGAAGATAAACCAGCTTTGGATTTTTTGATTAATAGATATAAAGAAGTTGTTAACATGAAAGTTAGTAAATACTATTTAAATGGAGCTGAAAAAGAGGATATTATTCAAGAAGGATTAATAGGTTTATATAAGGCTATTAAAGGTTTTAATCCTGATAAACAAAATTCTTTTAAAACATTTGCTAACCTTTGTATTGAAAGACAAGTAATAACAGCCATAAAGGGTTCTAATAGACAAAAACATATGCCTCTTAATTCTTATCTTTCTCTAAATAATTCTAATTATGAAAATGAGGATGGTGAAGAGGAAGGTCAGTTAATTGAGATTCTCGATGCAAATACTATAGAAGATCCTTTAGATACTGTGACGAAAAATGAATATTATAAAAAGATTGAAAAAACAATAGATGAATCTTTAAGTGATTTTGAAAAAAAGGTTTTGTCTAAATTTATTGATGGACAAAGTTATATTCAAATTGCACAAAGCCTTAATTCACCAGTTAAATCTATTGATAATGCTATACAGAGAATTAGAAAAAAGGCTATTAAAAGTTTAGATGGTGAGTAATTAATAAATAAATAAAAATGAAAAAGCATCCAAGATATTATATATCTTAGATGCCTTTTTTTGACTTAACTAAAAATCGTAAATAAATATTATAAAAAAATTATCCATTTATAATATTAAAAAGAATGAAAAACTTAAATGTAGAATATAAGATAATAATAAAAATGGATAATAAAAAGATAAAATTTCTAAAGTTAAGTTTAATTTTATTTTTTTCATGTTTAATTAAATAGCGATTTAGATTATTTCCAGCTAAATAATCTAAACTTACATTAAATAATGAAGCAAGTTTAATAAAATTATCTAAATCAGGTTTACACAATCCAACTTCCCATTTAGATATTGCTTGTCTAGATATACCAAGTTTATCAGCTAATTCATATTGTTTCCAACCTTTTTTTACTCTTAAACTTATTAAAATTTCTTTAAATTCCATAATATATTTCCTTTAAAAACTTTGTGAATTACTACTAAATATATTCTACTGGTTATATAGCCAATAGTCAATATGTATATAGTAAAATATAATATTTTAAAATAGTAATGGAAAGAGTTTACAAATATGGTAAAAATTGAAGTAGAAAATGGATATTATTTATTTAAACTAGATGATGTTTTAAAACAAAGAAATATTAGCATAAATAAATTAATGAGGGATACTAATACGGATTTTAAAGTAATAAAAAGAATTATGAAAGGTGATGTGGTTAAAATTGATATATTTGTTTTAGATAGATTCTGTAGTTATCTAAAATGTGATGTAGATGAATTAATAGAATATGAACCAAAAGATAATGATATACCATATAGTATGTGAAAATACCAAGTAGATATATGAAAAATTTACTTGATATTTTTTGTTTAGTATGATAATATATCATGTATAAATAACATGCCTATGTAGCTCAGTTGGTAGAGTGCAGCCTTGGTAAGGCTGAGGTCACGGGTTCAATCCTCGTCGTAGGCTCCAAATATTATTTTTATAAAATTTTGAAATTTTATAGTAGTAAAATATCTCAGGTTGTTACTATAAATTTATAATGCATAATTTTAATAAGTATTTATATAATATTAATGTCAACTTTAGTTTGACAAGTTAAATATTATATGGTTAAATATATTTAACTTAACCCTCTACTACTTTTTGTAGTAAGACGGGAGCCTAAATGATTTTGGAGAGTTTTAGCAACTCTCCTTTTTAAGTACTATAATTATTTAGTGAAAAATTTAATAATTTGCTTGTCAATTAAATCAAGTGATTTACTAGATATTTTTACATTTCTTCTTACAGTATCTTTGAAAATTCTTTGTTTGCCAATGGTTGTTATTTGATTAATTAGTGCAATACTATCTTTTTCCATTTTTTCTATATATTTTTTTCTTTTTCTATAATACTTGGAATCTTAACAGAAATATCTTCTATTTTTTCTAATTCGCCTAATAATTGTTGTAACTTTTATTTTTCTTTTTTAATTTTCTCTTGAAATACATTATATAGTTCTTTTCCAAGATTTACAGAAGAAGAATCATATTTTTTATTATCTTTTCTAGATGTTAATGGAATGACATTTAAAGCACCATTTCTTGTATTATCATATTTATTTAAAACAATGCAATAATGTAACCCTCCTAATTCATTTCCTATATTAAATTCTAAATTTACTTTTATAATGTCTCCACGAGAGTACATACCAGATTTAGCAATATTAAATGTTCTTTCTTCATCATGATACTCAGCAAAGTCATTTATCTAATAAGCTAGTAAGTCGCTTTTTGTATATTCGCTTAATGCAATATATTTTTAAAAAAGATACATCTAATCTGTTTAGAGAATTATCCTTATGTAGAATAGAATTACTTTTTAGTTTAATTTCATTTTCATTCATAGAAGCACTCATATTTAATTATATATTTTCAAACTAAAAGAACAAAATTAATATAAAGATAATAGTCAAATATTTGACGACAAGTATTAAACTATATTGATGAAAAAAATAAAATTTTTAAAGTTTAATAGTTATTGTAAATTAAATTTATATGATAAAAAACTCTACACTTAAATAAGATATAGAGTTTACTAATTAATTTAGATATTTAATGACTTAATAGCGTTTCTTGCTAATTCATCACATCTATTATTATATTCATTATCTGCATGTCCTTTTACTTTATGAAATGTTACATTATGTACTTTTGTTAGATTGTATAATTCTTCCCATAGTTCTTTGTTTTTTACGTTTTCACCAGAAGCTGTTTTCCATCCTTTTTTTAGCCAGTTATAAATCCACCCTTGATTAAAGCAATTTACTACATATGCACTATCACTATATATGTCTACTTCACACGGAAATTTTAAAGCTTTTAAAGCTTCTAAAACAGCTGTAATCTCCATTATGTTATTTGTAGTATCTTTTATTCCACCAGATAATTCTTTTTTATTTTCATTATGCATAAGAATTGCCCCCCAACCTCCAGGACCTGGGTTACCAGAACATGCACCATCTGTATATATTGTAACTTTTTCCATACATGACCTCCAAAATTATTGATAAAAAAATAAGTTTATGATATTATATCAATGAAATAATAATTCTTCAAGTAGGAGGGGAGCAAAGTTTGAGTAAAATTGTAGGAATAATCGCAGAATACAATCCTTTTCATAATGGACATGTATATCATATTCAAAACACAAAAGAACAAACCGGTGCAGATTGCATTGTAGCAGTTATAACTGGTAATTTTACACAAAGAGGAAACTCATCAGTAGTAAATAAATGGGAAAAAACAAAAATGGCAATTGCAGGAGGAGCAGATTTAGTAATAGAACTTCCTACTATTTATAGCATATCTAGTGCTGAAAACTTTGCAGATGGTGCAGTAAAAGTATTAGATTCATTAGGAATTGTAGATACTATTTCATTTGGAATGGAAGCTGAGGATCTTTCTAGTTTAAATAATATTGCAACAGTACTATATTCAGAACCACCAGAATATGTAAGTGTGCTAATGCATGAACTTCAAAAAGGAGAATCTTTTCCTAAAGCAAGAGATAATGCTTTGATGATGTATTTAAATGATATAAAAAGGTATGCAAATATTTTAAAAGGGTCAAATAATATTTTAGCAATTGAATATTTAAAAGCATTAAAAAAACAGAAAAGTAATCTAATGCCAATAGGGATAAAAAGAGAAAAAATATATTACAATAGTATGAAAATTATTGACGAGTTTGCAAGTGCTACAGGTATTAGGAACTTACTTTTAAGAAATCAAGTAGAAGAAGTAAGAAAAGTTGTGCCATCTACTACATTTCAAATACTTATGAATAACTTTAGAAATGGAACTTATGTACTGGACTTAACAGCATATAATTATGAGATAATATATAAATTAAGAAATATGACTGTAAAAGAAATTTCAGAACTTCCAGATGTAGCAGAAGGATTAGAAAATCTTATAAAAGAAGCAGCTGGTAAAACTAATAACTTAATTGAATTAATTAGTATGATAAAATCTAAAAGATATACACAAACTAGAATTCAAAGAATACTAATATATGCAATGCTAGGTATTACTAAAAAAGATATGGAACTTTCTAAAAAAATTATACCATATATAAGAGTGCTAGGTTGTTCAGAAAATGGGAAAATGTTACTTTCTCAAATAAATCCTAAAGTATCAGTAATAACATCACTTAAAAGGTTTGAAGAAGATAATAGAAATCAAAAATTTACCAAGTTATTAGATATAGATAAAATGGCAACTGACATATATACACTAGGTTATAGAAAAAATTCAAGAACAGGGTTAGATTATACAACAGGATTAATATTACAATAATATGTCAAAATAATTAAGTTTTAATTACATAGATTGAAAAAGTATATATATTGAAATATAATTTACCAAAGAGGAGGATGCAAAATGGAAGAGACATTTGCAAGCTATTTTCTAAATCAAAAAGATTTAGAAAGAAAGTTTGATATTATGCACTATTTAAAGAAAAGAACAGGAATATTTTATGATACAACTGTAATATTCAAAACCATTATGGCTAAACAATTTTTGAATTACTTACAAGATAATTATCTGGAAATTGAATTAGATGAAAATATAATTATATCAGCAAGACTTCTTTGTGACTGTATGAAAAAAGAAAATTCTACTGATTTAGAAGAAATACGAGGATATGCAAAAAATGGAGCAGAATATTTATTTAGATTAGGTTTTGATAAAAGATTTTGCAGAATCTGTGAAGGTGTAAATAGATATACTATACCAATAGATAGAGAAATAGAAAGTGATATATTAGAACTTACAGACCAATTTTGCGGTATGGTATTAGATAGACCAGAAAGAGTAGGTTTTTCAATAGATGAAGCTCTAGTTTTACTACAGTATAGAAATCTAAGAGGAAAAGATAATAAATTTTTGGATAAATTCATAGAGTTTGCGAACTTTATGCAAAAAATAGAAGTATAAGCAAAGGAGAAATGTTATGAATTCACTTGAATTATTAGTAGGCACAACAAAGGATGCTATAGGAGCAGGTTATCCTGATTCCAAAGCGGCTAATATGTTAAATGCTACTAGCGATAAAATAGATGATTTAATAGCATTGCATAACCATAAAGAAGAAATTAAAGATAAAGAAAAAGAACAACCACCAGATAATATATTAAGCAAGTTAATTGAAGATATGAATAGAGAAAATAGAGAAGAAGGTTTTACTGTACCTAATGAGGATAAAACTCCTTCAGATAATCCATATATTCAGCCAGAACAATCAGATGATGACGATTTAGAACTTTAATATATATAATAAACAAAAGAAAAAGGCATGCAAGTATTGCAGCCTATTTTTCTTGAATTAAATTACATTTTCTGAAATATTGAACTTAATTAAGTAAACTAAAAATAAAAAAAGAATAAAATAAATTTAATATATAAATGAAAGGAAAAAATTATGAATGAAATATTTGCAGATTTACATGTACATATTGGAAGAAGCGAAAATGGAAAACCAATAAAAATAACAGCGGCAAAATCACTAAATTTTGCGAACATT
>ERZ1643246.2915-NODE-2915-length-15445-cov-38.575439_pt1 | contig 15445 bp, 9 predicted proteins | sample MGYA00579265_ERZ1643246 | MGnify/ENA primary metagenome ERZ1643246 (study PRJEB29033, sample SAMEA4952261) | chicken gut metagenome | biome: Broiler Chicken; feature: Gastrointestinal Tract; material: Caecum | place: Ireland | collected 2018 | study: Broiler... | reverse complement strand
TGGATATGGCAGACGGAGAAATCGGCAGCCTCATGGGAATGTCCCGCAGCGCCGTACAGCGCCACAGGACAAGTACCCTGAAACAGTTGCGCGTGAAACTGATGGCGTTAATGCCGGGAGGGAGGTAAACGCGGATGAAGCAACCCACATTCAACGGCAAGGAGCTTCTTCCCCTTTCGGTGATGGAAGCTGCCCACGCTGGGGACGCAATGGCTATGGAACGAGTGCTGCGGTATTATGAGGGCTACATAAACAAGCTCTGCACCCGCACCTTGTACGACAGCAACGGCTTCCCTTATGTGTGCGTGGACGAGTACATGAAGCGCCGTCTGGAAATTAAGCTCATTCATTCCATCGTCGTTGCCTTAGAGTAACGGCACGGCCCCGGAAACGGAAATGTCTTTATTCTTCCTTTCCATGTTTCCGCTGACCCGGTGGCCGCTGGGTGTACCTTGACAAAAATGCCCGCAAGAGAACGGCGGCGCATCATAGGGCAAAACGGACACTTTCCGTCTGTGCCGAGCCAAACGGCGGATGCGCCAAGAGGCTTTTCCCGTAGGGAAAAGCGGAGCGACCAACACCGCGCCGCAAAGCAAGTGTGGCAGCTTGCGGGCGACGACACACAGGCGGGCGATACTCCCTTATAGCCACAGTCCGAGCGTTAAAAGCGTCGCAGGCGATGGGTAGGGCCGCGTGAGAACCACGCGGGGGTGAAAGTCCCGTGGAGCTGCGCCAGCAGCCGTCCGTTATGGCCCCTTTTGCAACTAACAACTTTTTTAGCCATTGGAAAGGGGGCTAAAAGAATGAATAACACTGATGTGCCTATCTGGGAAAAATACACGCTAACGATTGAGGAAGCGTCCAAATATTTCCGTATCGGGGAAAACAAACTGCGTAGGTTAGCCGAGGAAAACCCTAATGCTGGCTGGGTGATTATGAACGGCAACCGCATCCAAATCAAACGGAAGCAGTTTGAAAAAATTATTGATACCCTCGACGCCATATAGTGAAATCGGGCCTTGAATATGCTATAATATCATTATAGCGTACCGAGGCTCTTTCCGTCATGGAAAGGAGCATGACGAATGCCGAGAAAAGAACGAGATGAAAAAAGGCGCGACAGCAAGGGCCGCCTTTTGAAATCTGGAGAGAGCCAGCGATCCGACGGAAGATACGCTTACAAATATACAGACACCTTTGGAAAACCCCAATTTGTGTACTCATGGAAGTTAGTACCCACCGACAAAATCCCTGCCGGGAAGCGCCCCGACCTTTCTCTGCGTGAGAAAGTCAAGCAGATACAACAGGACATTGCCGACGGGATCGACCCCATCGGCAAGAAAATGACAGTCTGCCAGCTTTATGCCAAGTATATCCGGCAGCGGGGAAACGTGAAACGTGGGACGAAAAAAAGCCGCCAGCAGTTGATGAAACTTTTGTCTGACGACAAGCTGGGGGCGGCCAGCATTGACAGTGTGAAGCTGTCCGATGCAAAAGAATGGGCCTTGCGTATGCAGGAACAGGGCATAGCCTACCACACCATCTGCAACAGCAAGCGTTCTCTGAAAGCCATCTTTTATATGGCTATTCAGGACGATTGCATCCGCAAGAACCCGTTTGACTTCCCGATCAATGACGTAATCAACGACGACACGGAACCAAAGGTGCCTCTCACCCCCACACAGGAAGAAGAACTCCTGAAATTCATGCAGGACGATCCCGTGTATGCCAAGTATTATGACGAGGTTGTTATCCTGCTGGAAACAGGGCTTCGGATTTCCGAGCTTTGCGGCCTGACCGAAAACGATCTGAACTTTGAACAGCGTTTTGTCAATGTAGACCACCAGCTTTTGAGAAGCACGGAGGACGGCTACTACATCGAAACGCCTAAGACGGACAGCGGATTTCGGCAGGTGCCTATGAGCGCAGCCGCGTATGAAGCGTTCCAGCGAGTGTTGAAGAACCGCAAGGGGGCAAAGGCCATTCAGGTTGACGGGTACAGCAATTTCCTGTTCCTGAACCGAAACGGCCTGCCGAAAGTGGCCGTCAACTATGACGCCATGTTTAAGGGCCTTGCCAAGAAATTCAACAAGTGTCACAAGGAGCCGTTGCCAACAGTAATGACACCCCATACCATGAGGCACACATTCTGCACAAGGATGGCAAACGCCGGGATGAACCCCAAGGCATTGCAGTACATCATGGGACACGCCAACATCGTTATGACGCTGAATTATTACGCACACGCCACATTCCAATCCGCACAGGCGGAAATGGCGCGGCTGGAAGCGGCCAAGGTGGAAACCACCGTAGCCGTTGCGGAAACCACCGTGGAAAACACGGAGGAAACCAAGGCTGCCGCTTAGTAGTAAGCCGGTATTTACTACCGTTTCTACTACTTCCCATAGCAAAGACGTGAGGGAAAATGAGAAAAAACGTGAACTTCTTCCGTTATCAAAAATGCCGGAAAAGCCCGTAGTTATGGGCTATACCGGCATATAAGAATTTCTAAAGAGATAATCTGAAATCTATTAAACTATTATTAGAAACATTTACAAGTTTATCGGAATACGATTTTGGAAGTGATCTCAATGTCAATATCCTAGGTCAGATTTTTGAGCAAAGTATTTTTGATGTAGAACAGATAAAAAATGAAATCAATGGAATTGTTACCGAAACCAAGGGAAAGCAAAAAGATGACGGTATTTTTTATACGCCATATTATGTAACGAGATATATTGTTGAACAAACTGTAGGTGTATTTTTAAACCAGAAAAAGGAGGAATTAAAACATACACTTTTTAGTACTGGATCATTTAGAACTGAAGTACGAAGAAATAGTACAAATAGAAATAATGTAATTGAAATACATTCATGGACAGAGGTTCCAGAAGAAAAGCTAGGTATGACAGAAGATGAAGAAATGTATCGAACAGCTGTTTCGCATTTACATCTAAAATACTGGACGGCATATGAAAATGTTTTAAAGGAAATCAAAATTTGTGATCCAGCTTGTGGAAGTGGTGCTTTTTTGAATCAATGTTTTGATTATCTCCATGAAGAAATGAATTTTGTCCTAGAAATGAAACGGCTTTATAATGAGGGACAGCTTACTCTTTTTGACATAGACAGAGAAATTTTACAGAATAATTTGTTTGGTGTAGATATTAATCCCGAAAGTGTAGAAATCACAAAACTATCTCTTTGGCTAAAAACAGCGAAACAGAATCAAACGCTTGCCTCTCTTGATGATAATATTAAATGTGGTAATTCCATTGTTACAGATCCAGAAATTGCTGGTAAATATGCTTTTAATTGGCAAGCGGAATTTCCTCAAGTATTTGCAAATGGTGGATTTGATATTATTATTGGAAACCCGCCTTACGGGGCAACTTTAGACCAACCAACAAAAAAATATTTGACGGAGAAGTATATAACAACAGAATATAATTTCGATACATATAAGACATTTTTTGAATTAGGTTTTAATTTGCTTCGTGAGAATGGATATTTGGGCTATATTACACCAAATACGTTTTTTACAATGGAGTTAGGGGCAAATAAGTTAAGAAAATTCTTATTTGATAACAACACTCTGTTACGAATTGTAGAAGTTTATAATGTATTCCCAACAGCAGTTGTAGAACCTGTTATAACTGTATTTAAAAAGAAAAATCCATTAGCTGAAGAATTTATTTCTATATGCGTTCCGAGAAAAACAAAATTAACCTCTACTTTTTTGAATGACGGTATACAATCTATTTTTAACCAAAAAGATTTAAAAAAAGACGAACAATATATTTTTAATTATCGAAACTCAAAAGAAGATCAGATGATTTGTGAAAAAATGCAGCAGTTTCCTAGATTAGATACATTGTTTGATGTTATGACAGGAGCAAAGCCTTATCAAGTAGGAAAAGGGACACCACCGCAAACTAAAGAAATTGTAAAAGAGAAGCCTTTTACAGGTTTTGAGAAGATTGATGATACATGGAAACCATATATGAGAGGAAGATTTATTGATCGATATTCTAATTTATGGGCAAGCTATGGCGAATATATAAAATATGGAGAATGGTTAGCGGAGCCTCGCTCAGCACAAGTTTTTATGGGGGAAAAACTATTTATTCGCCAGACAGGAGATAGTTTAATAGCGACCTATGATAAAGGTAATGTTAGCAATAATACGTTACATTCGATTTATCCATTGAAAACTAATTCATCAGTTAGTTTGTATTATTTATTAGGAATTATAAATTCAAAACTTTTAAATTGGTATTATAAAATTGTTAATTATCTTGAAGTTGGAAAACCAATGGCAGAAATTAAGGGAATATATATACGTAAATTACCTATTGCAGTTGTAGATAGGTCTATTATGGGAAATGTAGAAAATTATGTAAAGGAGTTGCTTGCTTTATGTTCAACACGTTATTCGGCAAGACAAGAGTTTTTGAACTTTATCATAAATGTTTATGAACCTAAAAAGATTTCAGAACAATTAGAACATTTTTATGAAAGTTCGTTTATAGATTTTTGTAAAGAATTAAAAAAACAAAAAGTAAAATTAACGGCTTCGCAACAAATGGAGTTATTACCGTTGTTTAACGAACGAAAAAAGCAACTAGAACAAATTTCGATTCGGATTAGCGAAGTTCAATTATCTTTAGATGATATGATTTTCTCAATTTATCAGATACCGAAAAACGTAGCTGAGATGATAAAACAAAATATACAGATTAAACTATAAATCTAAAGAGATGAAAGGAGTATATATGGCATTAGCAAAGTGGTATAAAATTGATTTCCATACTCATACTCCGGAAAGTACATGCTTTCAGGATAAAAGTGTGACGCCGGAACAATGGTTAAGGGCTGCTAAGAATTCAGGGCTTAATGCAGTTGTAGTAAGCGATCATAATTCAGTTGGATGGATTAGCAAAATTGAAGAAGTAAAGTCGCATTTCGAAGATAAGAATTTTAAGGTGTTTTATGGGATTGAACTGTGTGTTTCATCTGATTTTACACATTTTCTGATTATATTCGATGATACGATGTCTGTGATTGAAATTGAGGATGCAGTTGTTAGTTATTTGGGATTGCAAAGAAAAGATTGGACTAATACAACAGTTAATGTTTCAGAAGACAAATTGAAAACATTATGTGCTGAATTAAATGAAAGAATATTTGTTATACCTGCTCATTTTGCCTCTAATAAGGGACTTGGAAAAAGTATAGAAAATGCAATTAGAAGCTATCAGGATTTTCTTTCTTTCTCAGCAATTGAAGTTAGAAATGATGAAGATGTTAGAGAATATAATAATAAACTAAGAAATAAGGCCATTAACCGAGCAGTATTGATAACAGGATCAGATAATCCATCCAATAAGGATGAAGCGCAACATTCTATTGAAGGGTTTGGTAAAATGTTTACTTGGGTTAAGCTTTCAACGTTATCTTTTGAAGGACTTCGTCAGGTATTTATTGATCCCGAACATAGATGCATTAATTGGTTAGAACTTCAAAAGATAGGTGTACAGTTTGACCCTAATGAAATTACATATAATTACATAAGCGGTATTAAATTTGAAGGCATTTCACATATGACAAAAATGAATATGAGATTTTCGCCTAATCTGAATTGTATTGTAGGAGGGAGAGGAACAGGAAAATCTACTATTGTTGATGCAATAAATTATGGAGTATGTAATGAAAGTGATCTTTCCAAATGTAAGTTACTTGAAAAAACATTGACAAAAGAGGCAAAAATTTCGACATTTTTTAATTTCGGTACTAATAAACCATATGTGATTAGGGTATCGAGAAAAGGTAAACATCTTGAAAGTGAAGTTGAAGATAATGATGGTATTGTTGAAAATCCACCGGAGTTTAAAATTGATTTTTATGGACAGAAAGAAATTTTTAATTTAATAGATGAAGATGATAGTATTGCAAATCAAACGACAAGCCCGTTGGTGAGTATGATAGATGATAAAGTATCGGCAGACATGTATTTATATTCAGATGAAATTGACAATGCAATATTAAATATGCAGAAGTATTCTGAAGAGTTCAATAATAATAGAAAGAAAATCAAAGAATTACCTACAATAAAAGCTGAAATCGAAAAGGCTGATACAATCTTAAAAAAATTCAAAGCCAGTGGAATTGAACAAGCAAGAAGAGATTTCGAGACTATTGACAACAAAATAAAGAGTGTAGAAAATTCATTTATTTTAGAATTAGGTATAGTCAATGGGACTATTTCTCGGTTGGAGCAACAAGGAGAGGAATTAGTGTCAAAAATTGAAGAACTTGAAGTAACCCAAGAAAATACAAATGAAATTGAAACATTAACTAAGTTAAGAGATATTAATAAAAGCCTTATTGATTTGCTGGATCAAAAGAGATGTTCCATCGAATCAATGAATGAAGCGTATAAATCATCATCTTCCTATTCAAAACGAGAGGATATATATGCTATGTATTTAAGTGCTTTGGAGGAAGTTAGAAATACGGGTGGGGAGGATATTAATGGTATTCAAGATCAATTACAAAAGAATAAACAAAGATATACTGATTTGGAAATGTTGCAGAAAGAACAAGAAAATGTAGAAAAGAAAATAGAGGAGTCTATAAATACTTTTGTTGATAAACGACTCGAGTTATCTCAAAAGCGGCAGGATGTAATTGATAGTTTGAATTTAGAAAATATTTCAATTAAGGTTATTCCATTAGGGCATTTGGCACGATGGAAGGCAAATTTACAGAAGGAGTTTGGAAAAGAAGGAACTTTTGATAACGATTTTCAAAAATTGGTGGAAAAAATCTTGGCTTCGGATGATGATTGGAAACAATATAAAGCCTTCTTGAAGTTTATGCTAATTACTGAGTCGGGTAATATTGAAGATTTAATTGGTTCATCGGCAGATGCTCGATTTGCTAAACTTTGGAAGGATAAATGTAGTAGTGAGACATTAAATTCAATGGTAAAAGTAGTTCCGGAGGACAAATTGCAAATCAAAATTATAGATGAAAATGGATCAATTGATATTAATGAAGGATCGCCTGGTCAGAAGAGTGCTGCTATTCTCGCGTTTATTTTGAATAGCGGAGAGAATCCATTGATTATTGATCAGCCAGAAGACGATCTAGATAATAGCTTGATTTATTCCCTTGTTGTAAAATCTATAAGAAAAATGAAAAGTAAGCGCCAAATTATTATCGTTACACATAATCCTAATATTCCGGTGCTGGGGGATGCGGAAGGAATTGTTGTTTTGGAACGTAATAATCAGGGGAAAGTCACTTTTAGAAAGGATAAAAAAACTGGATGCATTGAAGAAAAACTCATTAGAGAAGGTATTTGTGAGATTATGGAGGGAGGAGAAGATGCTTTCCGTAAACGTGAGCAGAAGTATCAATATAAGTAATTAATTGGAGTTCTGACTGTTAGTGTTACAAAAACCAATTTGGAGAGAGTCGAAAAAAAGAATCAGCCGAAAAATGGTAGTGAAGGGAATTTAATTAATGATAATCAGCTACTCTACAATCCATGAAGAATATATACCATATGAATTCGTAAACAATAAGAAAGAGTCAGAAAAATTGATTCAAAATAGTTATAGTAAAAAAATCCGGAATGTTATATAGTTTTAATGAGGTGAATAAATATAGTGGCTACATTTTGGCTACAAAAATATTATGAACGAAACGAATCATGCATATAAAATAACATAAAACGGACAAAATGCGAATCCATAATACATATTATTTATAACCGTACAAATATAAAAGTGGAGTTTGAATAAAATTTGAGATGAGTTACTTTAAATAACAGGCAGTCTATGTGATTGCCTGTTATTTTCATAGTATTATTATTTCTGAACATTGGATATTGAAATTTGTTATCAGTGCGAAAATTTAATAGAGAATTTATTCTATTATTTCATTTTTAGGTTTGTGGGAATAAATACATAATCCCAATTTTAAACCTATCGAATTCGATAGATTTAAAGCGGAATCGGGAGATAATGCGATTACATTAACAGCACAGCAATAGATAGAAGCAACGAATGCAATTGGTTTTGTCTCAAAATTAGAACGATATGGTGGTACTTATGCTCATACAGAATCAAAATCTCACTTATCCGATTATTTGAGATGAGTATAGTTTGAATATAAATAAATAATAGAGGAATCAGCACAAGCCAATTCCTCTAAAAAATATGCTCTTGAGCCACGTAGGTCATCAAGATACTTTCAATCATAGTATATGTTAGTCAAACGTTTTTAACCAGTAAATTTATTATAGAGAGAAGATAAATATTTGTCAAGTATTGAAAGCGAAACTTTAAAGTGTTTTCAAACGTCTCCAGTTATCTGGTATTCCCATTTTACCACGGATTTTTTTGATAGAGATAGTAGATAGCTGGCTAGATAATTCGTTAAATAAACTTTCGATTTGCTTATGATAAGTCTGATAACGCTGGGTTGATAATAACATTTTAAATGCTACCATCACAGCAAAGTAGCTATTTGTATTAGAAGTTTTGTGAAAATAATGAAAATACTTATTGTTACATAAGTTAACGTATGACAAATATGAATATAAACGTTCATCATGAGCACATCTATTTCGAATTGTTGAGAGAAAAAATAAACAGCTTGCTAATTGATGTTCCTTCACACCCCATTTTAATCGTCGGGCAACATCATTCCGTTCCCGTTGTACCATGTTTGAGTAGAACTTACTAATATCGCCCATGGAAAGCGTGTTAACTAATACCCATAGAGGAATATAATTTTTACCACTTACATAGTGTGATACAGATAAATCTTTATCAATATTGAGTGAAATTTTTTTGTACAAGCTGCTTAGTAAATTACATACCTGACCGTATTTTTTTTGACCCAGGGTATCAAAATTTTCAAGTTTAAGATAATTTTTATGCCCGTGTACTTTAGAAAAACAACAGGCAATTAGAGATTTAACTTGCTTTTCTATTTCGAGTATATATTCTAAGGTTATAATTCGTAATTTACGATCAAATTCATATAATGCATATATTTCTTCAAAGGTTGTACCTGGGAAATATTTTTCATAAGAGGTATTTGGCTGTAGAAAAGGTTCTTTGTATCCATTTATTAAATTATAATAGTTGGTATTTCTTATGAGTTGTTTTACAATTCGTTTGTTCTTTATAATAACACCACGACTTTTTAGAATACCGATTTGCATTCTGGTGTCTCTAAAAATTTTTTCGTCCATGTGTATTTCCTTTATGTGTACAGGATTTTTAATAATCAGGACTTATTTTTACTTTGATGCCATTGGAAATAACAAGTAATATTTGATTTTGCTGCAATTCCACTTTTTTTGTCCTGTAATCCCATCTCATCAATAGCTGACTTCGTAGTGAGTTTAGATTTTATGTTAAATAGAATTTATCCTTTTTCATTTCAGTAAATGATTGAATAACCTATAATTTCTGATATTTAACAAAGTGTCCTGCAAGGATAAAGTATGCTTTTACCCTTTGGAGATAGAGTTAAATTCCAAATAAGAAGAAAGAATAGGATTGAATTGGATAGGTACCGTTTAATTCTTTGATAGTTTATTTCTTCACCAATGGTCATTTCAACTTTCTTGTATGTATCGAGATGGTTATATTATACAGTAAAGTTTATTGCTATCTATAATTTAAAATACTTCATAATAGTGATATCGGTATATTTCATAGGAGTAAAAGTTTTTTGAGTGTGTCTTACAGCTTGAAATTCTCATGACAACCATAAAGGGGGAAGGTATAATAGATATGAATATTGGATTTCAGGTAAAATTATAGAATGTGTATCTGAAAGAAATTATGAAAAGACTTTAAAATATATGATAGTGTCAGACAAATAGAGAATGGGATAAATGGAGAGCATGAGTATGTTAAGTGATGGTATTTATGAACAGATTATCAATACAAAAATAGGGAATGAGTTAGAACAACTGGATTTGCAAAAATATGACATTCAATTAGAAAATTTATCTGCAGATGATTCAAGGCGTGTTTTAACGCTTTATATTTCTCATGTCATAGAACAGGCGCTGCGTTATATTAGAGAGAGCTTTTCGAGTACAAAGGATGAAGAAGCATTGCTGGCGCAGATCCATTTGTGTAATGATATTGTGAAAGAGATTGCAGAACATACGAAAGAGCCAGATTTTAAAGATAATGCAATCCTAGAAAAAGGAGAGGTTCTTGTTTCTCTCTACAATAAAATAAATTCTGCCAGGAATATTAATAAGTTAAAAGTGATTCGTCCAGAAACATCCATTGTAGAAAATGCGCTATTTACTGGAGCAGGAAATGAACCAAGTATGTTGTCAGAATTAAAGCGAGAAATTCTTTCATCAGATTCGATTGATTTGTTAGTTTCGTTTATAAAATGGAGTGCGATCATACAGCTAATTACAGAATTAAAGGAATTTACAAAACGAGAGGATGTTAGGCTGAGGATCATTACAACAACATATATGCAAGCAACAGAATACAAAGCAATACAAGAGTTGGCGAAACTTCCCAATACGGAAATTAGAATTAATTATGAGACAAAACATGCTAGAATGCATGCGAAATCTTATTTATTTAAACGAAATACAGGATTTTCGACAGCTTATATTGGCTCTTCTAACTTATCAAATCCGGCACTGACAGGTGGATTGGAATGGAATGTAAAAGTAACAGAAAAAGAATCTTTTGATATTGTGAAGAAATTTAAGGTTTCTTTTGAAAGTTATTGGAATAATGAATCTTTTGAAATATTTGATCCAGAGGACGAAAAGTGTTGCAAAAAGCTGTGGAACGAGTTAAAAAAGGATAAATATAATGGGTTAAATCATCGGAAGCTTCAAACAACAATCCGACCTTATGTTTATCAGCAGGACATACTGGACCGTTTATCCGCTGAGAGAAAAGTATATGGACATTATCATAATTTGATTCAGGCGGCTACAGGAGTGGGGAAAACGATCATTGCAGCGTTTGATTACAAACGTTTTCGAGAGACTCATAATCGAGCCAGGCTTTTGTTTGTAGCACATCGAAAAGAGATTTTGAAACAGAGTATTCAAAAGTTTCAAGAGGTTTTGAATGATTTCAATTTTGGTGAGTTATATGTAGGTGGATATAAGCCAGGGGATATTGAGCATCTGTTTATTAGTATTCAGTCCTTTAATTCTGCAGATTTTACAGAATGGACCAGCAGAGATTATTATGATTTTATCATTGTGGACGAATTCCATCATGCAGCTGCAAAATCCTATCAGGATTTGTTAAACTATTATAAGCCGAAGATTCTATTGGGATTAACAGCGACCCCAGAGCGTATGGATGGAAAAGATATTTTAAAATATTTTGATGGGCGTATAGCGTCTACAATGCTCTTGGGAGAGGCAATTAATCGAAATTTATTATGCAAATTTCAATATTTTGGAGTTACGGATGAAGTTGATTATAGAACTTTTAAATGGACGCGTGGAAGATATGATATCAACGAACTTGAAAAAGTATATACAGCAGATACAAGACGTTGTGCTCTTATATTGAATAGTGTTAAGTATTATGTTTCAGATATAAATGAAGTGAAAGGACTGGGCTTTTGCGTCAGTGTTGCTCACGCAGAATATATGGCAAAATATTTTAATCAGAATGAAGTTCCATCAATCGCATTATCAGCTAAGAGTGCGGAGGATATTCGAAATGATGCAAGGCAGGATTTAGAAAAGGGAAAAATTAAATTTATTTTTGTTGTGGATCTTTATAATGAAGGTGTGGATATTCCTTCGATCAATACGATTCTCTTTTTAAGACCAACAGAAAGTGCAACTGTATTTCTTCAGCAGCTTGGGCGTGGTTTGAGGATTTGCCCTGGAAAAGATTATCTTACAGTTCTTGATTTTATAGGGCAGGCAAATAAAAAATATAATTTTGCTATGAAGTTTAAAGTAATGGTTGGGAAAAGTCGGAAGTCGCTGAAGAAGCAGTTAGAGGATGGATTTTCAAGTCTTCCAAGGGGCTGCTATATAGAATTGCAGAAATGTGCTAAAGAGTATGTTCTTGAGAATCTGAAGCAGACAAATAACAATAAGAATATAATGATTGAACATGTGCGGACTTTTAGGGAAGATACAGGAGAGGAACTGACGCTTGAGAATTTCCTCGAAAAGTATGAGATGTCCCTTTATGAGTTTTATCAAAGTACTGGATCTCGTTCCCTACATCGTTTGAAGAAATGGGCAAAATTAATTCAGGATGATCGTGATGTGGAGAATAAAATATATCGAATGATGAATGGATTATTTCATGTGGATTCCGCCAGACTTCTTGATTATTGGATTCGGTATATCAAAGGGGATAAGATTCCTAAGTCGGAAGAAGAAATCCGGATGCGAAATATGTTGTATTATACATTTCATAAAAAATATCCGGCCAAAAGCGGATTCAAAGATATTGATGATGGAATTGAATCTGTTTTACATGAAGATTTCGTTCGAGATGAGGTACTTCAGATTTTGGAATATAACAGGAAACATATTAGAGTTGTTGCGGAAAAGAATGAATATAGCTTTGTATGTCCGTTGGATATTCATTGTCGATATAATACCAATCAGATTATGGCGGCTTTTGGGTATTTTACAGAAAATGAGTCTCCAGAATTTCGTGAAGGAGTAAAATACTTTAAAGATAAAAAAACAGATATTTTTCTTATTAATCTTAACAAATCAGAAAAAGAGTTCTCTCCATCAACGATGTATGAGGATTACGCCATTAATTCGACATTGTTTCATTGGCAAAGTCAGAGTCAAGATGGAGAAAAAAGGGAAAGAATAAAGAGGTATATTCATCATAAAAGGAGAGGTAATACGATTTCATTATTTGTAAGAGAATTTAAAAAGAATGGCTCTTATACTGCTCCTTATACATTTTTAGGCAATGCTGATTATATGAAACACAGTGGGGAGAGACCGGTAAGTTTTGTTTGGAAACTGCATCAGCCTATGCCGGCTGAGTTATTGCCGAAAGCAAATAAAAGCATTGTGATGTAGAAGAAGGCTTTGTAGGAAAAGAGATAGAAAAAACTGAATATATCAGATGAATTATGGTGATGGCAGATAGTCTACGGATTATCTGCCATATTTTAAATATAGATAAAAACATCTTGCCATCACGTTAGCGCGATAGTCTATGCTTAAATTTACCAGGACAGAACTGAGAGAAAAAGTATGATGCAGGAAGGGAGAAGATTTATGAAAAAGATAAAGATTTTTTTAGCAGTAATAGATTTGTGTTAACGGCATGTGGGAAAGGAACAGATAATTCTTCGGGGGCTTCTTTACAAAAAGAAGAAAATCATACCCCTGAAACTACCAAAACGTCACCGGATAAATATACCTGGTATATTAAGGATTATGTGGGAAGAAATGCGGCATCTTTTGGCTATACATCAATGGGAGGCTATCGTATGGATCAGTATGGAGAAGGACTTCTTAAAATCGTTTTTGTAAATGAGGATGGTTCTTACATTGATATTTCAAAAGAAGAAGAATTGAAAAAGTACAGGGTGGTCAAACAAAATATTGAGCCAAATACAGAAATGAAATATACATTTGAAAAGGATGATGATGGTGAAGAATATGACAGCCTTGTTAACAGCCAGACCTATGAAGAAATTGTGCTTGCAGTACAGAAAGTGGACGATTCAAATGACAGTGATATCTCTGTGAAAGAAATCAAAGCTTCACCAGATAAAAATACCTGGTATGTGAGAGACTATGTCGGAAGAAATCTTGCCGCCTGCGGGTATTTGTCCATGGACGGTCAGCTGAGAGATGCATATGGACCATCAACAGTGAAATTTGTAATTATCGCTGATGATGGAAGTTATATCGATGTTTCAGATAAAGAAGCGTTGAGAAAATATGCAGTAACCAAACAGAATATTTCGCCAAACACAAAGCTTAAGCTGCAGCTTCTGAAAGATGAAAATGGGAAAGAGTATGACAGCCTTGTTGACAGTCAGAACATTGAAGAAATTGAACTATATGTTACGCAGGTAAAAAATGATCAAAACAAGTAAAATATAATAATTGAATAAGGGTTTGAAATATATCATATAAAGGAAAAAGATTCCGCCGGATTGAGAAAATACAGTTTGGCGGAATCTTTTTCTCTGTCAGCGATACATTTTTATATTCGCGAAATTTACATGGTCTTTTAAGAAACCAATGACGTGCAATGCCAAAAAGGAGGTTGCTATCACGTTTGCGTGATAGGATAAGCTCTTTAGGCGGAAAGAGAGAAGACCGTGATGAAAAAAAGAATAAGTGAAGTTAGTAAACTGGCCGGAGTAAGTAAAAGAACACTGCAGTATTATGACGATGAGGGGGTTCTGGTGGCAGAGAGATCAGAAAACAATCATCGATTGTATGATGAGGAAATGCTGGAACAAATATGGAGGATTATAGTATATAAAGGTCTGGGATTTGAATTAAAGGAGATCAGACAGCTGCTGCAGGGGTCGAGGGAAGAGCAGAAAGAATATCTGGGATTACGAATAGAAAATATCAGGAGTGAAATACAGCAGTTAAATGAGCAGCTGGAACTTATTTTATTTGTATTGAAGCATGGGATGCCTCGGATTCCGGAGGAAGGTGAAGGAAAAACATATGTGGAAGAAATGGACGAATGGAAGAGAAGAATATTCTCTTCCCTCATCTGAAAATAAGTGTTATAAAGCCATTCCGCATTCGAAAGCCAGGACCATATATTTTTCTGCGTCTGTAAGTCCGTATAAGGTTAAGTCGCGGATTTCCCATGTGTCAGAGCTGAGGCTGTCTGCTCCGTATAAAAACTGAGCAAAAGGGATCTGCCGGTATTTTGAGACTGCCAGCATGGAAGCGCATTCCATTTCCACTGCGAGACAGCCTTCCTGTCTGCGCTCTTCGATCATTGGAAGGGTTTCTCTGTAAATTGCATCAGAGGTCCAGGTTTTTCCTTTGACATAAGGACAGCCGCAGGCAGTCAGGACAGTTTCCAGTGTCTGGACAGAGCGGGGATCTGCTGTGATTTCTGATGAAGGCGCCATATAGTGATAACTTGTGCCTTCATCGCGGACAGCAGAAACAGGGATTATGATTTTGCCTTTGGTTTTCTCATCGTCCAATACGCCGCAGGAACCGAAAAGCACAAACTTTCCGGCGCCCATTGCCACGACTTCCTCAAATCCGCAAACACAGGCCGGCGCGCCGACTCTGGATAAGTAAAACGCAATGTCTGTGTTTTTATATCGGATTTTGTAAACAGGGACAGCGCCGTTTGCGGTATGAAGTTCCGCAATCTTTGGAGTAGTATCATTTAAATGCAGTCGTTAAATCCACCAAAAGATGATAATA
>ERZ1643246.2914-NODE-2914-length-15451-cov-63.935763_pt1 | contig 15451 bp, 11 predicted proteins | sample MGYA00579265_ERZ1643246 | MGnify/ENA primary metagenome ERZ1643246 (study PRJEB29033, sample SAMEA4952261) | chicken gut metagenome | biome: Broiler Chicken; feature: Gastrointestinal Tract; material: Caecum | place: Ireland | collected 2018 | study: Broiler... | reverse complement strand
CTTCCCCTGGTCGATGATCGACAAGATCACCCCGCGCCCCCACAAGATCGTGGAGGAGGCCCTGGCCAAGGACGGCATTGAGGACATGACCCCCATCGTCACCGGCAAGAACACCTTCATCGCCGCCTTTGTCAATGCCGAGCGCCCGCAGTACCTGGTGGTCGAGGACAAGTTCCCCAACGGCCGCCCGCCGCTGGAGAAGGCCGGCGTCTACATGACCGACCGCGACACCGTCAACAAGACCGAGCGCATGAAGGTCACCACCTGCCTGAACCCGCTGCACACCGCCATGAGCGTTTACGGCTGCATGCTGGGCTACACCCTGATCTGCGACGAGATGAAGGACGAGGACATCGTCGCCCTGATCAAGCGCCTGGGCTACCAGGAGGGCCTGCCCGTTGTGGTCGACCCGAAGATCCTGGACCCCAAGGCCTTCATCGACGAGGTCGTCACCCAGCGCCTGCCCAACCCCTTCATGCCCGACGCGCCGCAGCGCATCGCCACCGACACCTCCCAGAAGGTGGGCATCCGCTTTGGCGAGACCATCAAGAGCTACATCGCCACCGGCCGCGACCTGAACACCCTGGTGTCCATCCCGCTGGCCATCGCAGGCTGGCTGCGCTACCTGCTGGCCGTGGACGACAAGGGCGAGGCCTTTGAGGTCAGCGCCGACCCGCTGAAGGACGACCTGCAGGCCAAGCTGGCCGGCATCGAGGCGGGCAAGCCGGAGACCTATACCGGGCAGCTCAAGCCCATCCTGGCCAACGCCTCCATCTTCGGCGTCGATCTGACCACCACCCCGCTGGCCGACAAGATCGAGAACTACTTTGTCGCCGAGCTGGCCGGCCCCGGCGCCGTGCGCAAGACGCTGCATGACGCGCTGAACTGAGGTCCAATGCAGGGAGACCGCCCGTCCGGAGGCTCCCGACGTGTGAGATACAAAACCCAACACCACTACATTTACAGGAGGAAACAATATGCCAATGCAAATGGGATGGCGCTGGTATGGCGAGGGCAACGACCCCATCACGCTGGGCGACATCAAACAGATCCCCGGCGTGTCCACCATCGTCTGGGCGCTGCACGACAAAATGCCCGGTGAAGTCTGGGAAGTGGACGAGATCAAGAAGGTCGTCGACCAGATCGAGTCCTACGGCTTCAACGCCGACGTGGTCGAGAGCGTCAATGTCCACGACGACATCAAGATCGGCCTGCCCACCCGCGACGCGCTGATCGAAAACTACAAGCAGTGCATCCGCAACCTGTCGCAGTTCGGCGTCAAGGTCATCTGCTACAACTTTATGCCCATCTTTGACTGGACCCGCACCGACCTGTTCCACCCGGTGGGCGACGGCTCCACGGCGCTGTTCTATCAGAAGGATCTGATCAAGGACGACTACAAGGCCATGGCCGAGTACATCATGAGCTTCACCGAGAAGTACAACATGACCTTCCCCGGCTGGGAGCCGGAGCGCATGGCCAAGCTGGACGAGCTGTTCAAGGCCTACGCCCCCGTCACCAAGGAAAAGCTGTGGGAGAACCTGAAGTACTTCCTGGAAGCCATCATGCCCACCTGCCGCGAGTGCGACATCAAGATGGCCATCCACATGGACGATCCTCCGTGGGACATCTTCGGCCTGCCCCGCCTGATGGTGGACGAGGCCAGCATCCAGCGGTTCCTGACCATGGTGGACGACCCGTACAACTGCCTGACGCTGTGCTCCGGCAGCCTGAACGCCAACCCCGACAACAATGTTGCCGAGATCGTGCGCAAGCACTGCGACCGCATCGCCTTTGCCCACATCCGCAACATCCACCACTTCCCCAACGGCGATTTCAGCGAGGCCGCCCACCGCGACTGCTGTGGCGAGACCGGCATCATCGAGATCCTGCGCGCCTACCATGACTGTGGCTTTGAGGGCTACATCCGCCCCGACCACGGCCGCCAGCTGTGGGAGGAAGGCCCCGGCAACTGCCGCCCCGGCTACGGCAAGTACGACCGTGCCCTGGGCATCCAGTACATGCTGGGCGTCTGGGATCTGCTGGACCGCCTGGACGAGGAGAAAAAGGCCGGCAAGTAAGCGGGCCTGACAACTGCAAAACGCCAATGGCTTCCGGCCGCCCGAATGTTCGGGCGGCCGGTTTTTTGCGTGCGGTTTTGCCGGCGGGACAATGCTCCCTGCCAGGCTGAGGCTTGCCTTTTGCGCAGCCTAACGGGCGGGCGCGGTCTTTGCGATACAATCCGGCACAGTCGGTGTAAGATTTCTCCCTGCGCCGGTGTCTATCCAGGTGTAAAGGCCTTTACAGAAAAAGCAGGTGCATTTGGATCTGCCAGATGCACCCGAATTCGGAGGTGCCAATTTGGAGGATAAGGAGCTTGCCCTATGGATCGTCAACGATCCCGAAGCCGGGCTGCGCACAGCCATGCAGCGCCATGCCCCGGCGGTCAAGGGCATCTTGACCCGGATACTGCCCGGCCGGCCGCAGGACGTGGAGGAATGTATGTCCGATGTGTTTGTGGCGCTGTGGAAAAACGCCCGGCAACTTTGCCGGACCGGCGCGCCGGTAAAAGCCTGGCTGGTGGTCACAGCCCGCAACGCCGGCATCAACCGGCTGCGGCAGCTGCGCCGCAGGCAGGCCCTGCCGCTGGACGAGGACGTGGCCGACGCCATGCAGCTGCTGGACGCAGTGCCCAGCGACGCCGAGGAACTGGTCGGCGCGCTGGTGGCCGCCATGCCCAGCCCCGACCGGGAGATCTTTCTGCGGAAATACTACCTGATGCAGCCCGCCCGGCAGATCGCCCAGGCGCTGGGCATGAGCGAGAGCAGCATCAACACCCGGCTGTCCCGCGGGCGGGAACGCCTGCGCCGCCAACTGGAACAGAAAGGAGTCCACGCAAATGCGTAACTGCGATACCGATTTTCTCAACGCCCTGGACGCCCTGGACGCCCTGGACGCGCCCGAACAGCCCCTGACCCCCGGCGAGCTGGACCGCCTGGCCGCCGGCGTGTTTGCCCGCATCGACACGGCCTGCGCCCCCGCGGCCAAAGCATCCGCCGCCCCGGCTGCCCGGCCAGCGCCCCGCCGGGCCCGCCGCCGCGCAGCTGCCTTTGCGGCAGTGGCTGCCGCTGTCTGCGCCGTCAGCGTCACTGCGGCGGCGGTGGGTCCGGCCCTGGTGGAGATGCTTTCCGGCGAGATCGGCTTTTTCTCCGGCGCTCAGGAACAAAGCCAGGCCGAAAACGCCGTGGACGCGCCCCGCGGCAGCTATGACGGCTATGCCGCAAGCCTGACCGCCTACAATGCCCCGGTGGGCGAGAGCGTCACCGACGCCGGCATCACCGTCACGCTGGACAATATCTCAATGGATGCCTCCACCATGGACGCCTTTTTCACCATCCAGGGCGACGGCCTGATGGAGGGCGTCGTCTCGGCGGACGACTACCAGCCGCTGTGGGGCCAGATGGCCGGCCTGTCCATGGCCATGGGCCACTGCACCGTCGACGGGCAGGCCCTGCCCCAGTCGGGCAAACTCAGCGAATTTTACCGCGTGGATGACGACACCTTCAAGCTGTGGCACCACTACATCCTGCTGGAAGTCCCCCAGGGGGACAGCGTGGTGGTCAGCTTTGACAGCGGACTGATCCTGGACCGGGAAGGCAGCTGGAGCCTGAGCGTTGCGCTGGACGGCGCCTCGGTGCGGGCCGGTGCAGTACAGGCCGCCGCCGGGGATTACCAGTTCCCGGAAGGAACCCTCTGCCTGAAAGGCCTGACCTTTGGCCCGCTGGGCGGCAGCATAACGGCAAGCCAGACCACCACCTACTCCGACGGCAGCCAGACCGGCGCCGCCGCCACGGTCGGGCTTTCCCCCGCCGGGTTCGCCTACACCGACGACACCGGCACGGCACTTTGCCTGAGCAGCTTGGCCAGCCTTTACCAGGGCGGCATGGGCGATACCGAGACCTCCGCCACCACTTGCTTTAACCTGACCGCCCCCGCCGACGGCGCCGCAGCCGTCACGCTTACGCCGGTGGCCGGTCTGGACAGCGCCGGGTACGAGACCCGCACCATCACCGTCGACGAGCTGAAAAGCGGCGCGTCCTTTGCCACCAGCGATCTGGGCGGCTTTACGGCAAAAAGCTGCACCGTGCAGGGCAGCGCCATCACCATCGAACTGGAGCCGTATGGCTGGGTCGGCCTGGACAGCGCCGGCGGCAACCCGGACATTCTACTCCCCCTGGACGACGGCGTCCCGATGGTGACCGAGGAAGTGACCGACGCGGCCAGCGGCGAGACGGTGACCATCTCCCACTCCGCCGTGCATGACGTTTCCACCGACCCCGCCACCGGCACCGTGACCATCCGCTACGACTACTACGCCGCCAGCCCGGAGGAGGTGGCAGCCATCCCCGGCTTTTGCTACACCTTCACCACCGGCCTGTCGCTGGACACCGCCAGCGCCCTGACCCTGCCGCTGGAACCCCTCGCCTGAGCCACCGCAAGACAATACCGGCAGCAGAAAATAGTCCCTCTGCAAACAAAAAGCCGGCCCGGAAAATTTCCGGGCCGGCTTTTTGCTTTGTCTGGTCTGCGGGAAATTTGGGGAAGCGGCGCCCTCTTTGGCCGGGCGGCGGCAGACTTTGCGCGTTATCCCTGTTCCCGGCACATCCCCAGGTACCCTTCCAGGATGGCAAGGCCCACCGGGCCGGATTTTTCCGGGTGGAACTGGGTGCCCACCACATTGCCCCGCTGCACCGCGGCACACACCCTGCGGCCGCCGTACATGGCGTCGGCCAGGCGGTCGGCCTCGTCGGCGGGTTTGGCCTCGTAGGAGTGGATGAAATAGCACTCGCCGCCGGGGCGGACGCCGGAAAGCACCGTGCCGGCAAAATCAGCCCGGCCGCCGGCGGGCAGCAGGCCCTCCCAGCCGATGTGGGGCACCTTCTGGCGGGCGCCGGCGGCGGCTTCCGCCGGGATGCGCACCACCTTGCCGGGCACAAGGCCCAGGCCCTGCCAGCTGCCAAACTCCTCCGACTGGTCAAACAGCATCTGCATACCCAGGCAGATGCCCAAAAGCGGCGTGCCCGCGGCAGCTTTCTGCCGGATAGGCCCGATCAGGCCCAGGCGCTCCAGCCCCTGCATGCCGTCCCGGAAGGCCCCCACGCCGGGCAGCACCAGCGCGCCGGCCGCCAGCACGGCGGCGGGGTCGCCGGTCAGCTCCACCTCGGCGCCGAAATGCTCCAGCGCGTGCCGGACGCTGAGCAGGTTGGACAGGCCGTAGTCGATCACCGTCACTTTCATGCGCGCACCTCCACCCCGGCGTCCCGCAGCTCGGCTTTCAGCTGCGGCACCGTCGTTTTGTTGTAATGCAGCACCGACGCGCAGGCCACCGCGTCGGCGCCGGCGTCCACCGCGTCCACAATGTCATCGGCGCAGCCCACGCCGCCCACGCAGATGACCGGCACATCCACCGCTTTGGTCACCGCCTCGATCAGTTCCAGGTCCATGCCCCGCTGCAGGCCTTCGCAGTCCACGCTGGTCAGCAAAATCTCGCCTGCGCCCAGCTCGACACCACGCTTGGCCCACTCCACCACGTCATAGCCGGAATGGGCGCGGCCGTTGTCGTAGTAAGCCTCCCAGCCGGCCCAGCTGCGGCTGCGCTTGGCCTGGATGGACAGCACCATGCACTGGCTGCCAAAGGCGTTGGCCACCTCGGTGATCAGCTCCGGCCGCTTGATGGCCGCGGTGTTGATGGCGACCTTGTCGGCGCCCATGGACAGGATGTGGCGCACATCCTCGACGCTGCGCAGGCCGCCGCCCACGCAGACGGGGATGAACACATCGTCCACCGTGCGGCGCACGATGTCCGAGAGGTTGTTGCGGTTGTACAGGCTGGCGACGATGTCGATGTAGAGCAGCTCGTCGATGCCCTGCTCGTAATAGCGGCGGGCGAAGGCATTGGGGTCACCCAGCTTGCGCAGCCCCTCCAGCTGGATGCCCTTGACCAGGTTTTCGTCCTTGACGTCCAGCCGGGCGATCAGGCGGATCTTGCGTTTCATATCGTATTCTCCATTGCAGTGTTACAATTTGGGGGTGCGGCCAATGGCGGGCGGCCGAAACAGGCGCGGTCCGGGCGGCGGCATCGCAGGGTTTGCGGGACGATGCAAGCATCGTCCCCTACGGATGCGGGGCAGGGTCCTGCCGGATTTTGCAGGATATCTCCGCCGCAAGGCGGCAATGCACCCCTCTGTCTGCGCCTTGCGGCGCATCCACCTCCCCTTGCAGGGGAGGCTGTCAATCGGCTGCCGCCCCAAAAGCCTCCCCTGTAAGGGGAGGTGGCATCGCGTCAGCGATGGCGGAGGGGTGCCGCACCTTGGCCCTGCCAATATCCTTCCGGGCTAGCGCAAGGCCCTCCCGGCGGGCGTGAACGCCCGCCCTACAATGCAAGGTAAACAGGCGGCATAACCGGGGACAACAGGCATAGTGGGTGGATGACGGTTGTGGAGCGCCCCCTCTGCGTAGGGGCCGATGATCTCATCGGCCCGCCGGCGGGCTTGGCGGAAGGCTGGCGTTTATCTGTCACCGCCCGCTTGCGGGTGCCTTGTAGGGCGGGCGATTTCGCCCGCCGCCTGGGGTCTGCGGCATCGCAGGGGTGCCGGTGCGATGCAAGCATCGTCCCCTACGGATACAGGGCAAGGTCCTGCCGGATTTTGCAGGATATCTCCGCCGCAAAGCGGCAATGCACCCCTCCGTCTGCGCCTTGCGGCGCATCCACCGTCCGGTTTGCGGTGCCCGCATCGCACGGCGCGCGCTGAAGCACGCTTGTGCTCTGCGACCGCTGCACCTGCTCCGTCTCGCTTTCTCCGCCGCAGGCGGCGCTCGACTCCGCAGCCCCTTGCAGGGGAGGCTTTATAGAGAGCCTGCCGCTCCAAAAGCCTCCCCTGTAAGGGGAGGTGGCATCGCGTCAGCGATGGCGGAGGGGTGCCCACCTTGGCCTTGCCAATACCCTTCCGGGCCGCCGCAAGGCCTCCCGGCGGGCGTGAACGCCCGCCCTACATTGCAACGGCGGACCCCAGGACGCCCTCCGTCTGTGCCTTGCGGCGTAGCCATCGCCATCCGCCCGCCGCCGTTTGGGGGTATCTCTGCGCTTTACATCTCGTGGTGGGTGCCCTTGGGGTCGCCCCACAGCACCTCGCTGTCGCCCTGGTAGGGGGTGTGGCGCAGCTTCCACATATTGTCCTCCCACTTCCACAGGTGCGGGCTGCGGAACCGGTCGGCCAGGTGCATGAAGTAGTCCCGGTCCATGCGGGGCTGCTCGAACAGCTGGCTGGCCCAGGGGAAATGCTGTTTGTCGATGGACAGGTACTTAAAGATCTCCTTCTCGAAGCGGTCGGGGTACTCGCCGTCGAACTTCTTGCACAGCGCCCTGCCCTCGTCCAGCGTGATCTCGCCGTTGCGGATCTCCTGGGCGGCGTCGTAGGTGGCGCGGCCGATGCCGTACTTGATGTAGGTGGTGTAGTAGAAGAAATCGTCGATCTTGTCGTCGATGGAGTTGTACTTGGAGTAGGTGCCCTGGGTGCGCTCCGGCGCGGGGCGGAAACCGCCGTGCTCCACCGCGTAGTAGTAGGCGCCCTGGGGGTGCCATTTCTCGTAGTAACCCAGGTAGCGCACCTGGACGTGGTTTTTCTCCAGGTTGGAGGTCTCGCCGGGCAGGTAGATGGCCAGGTCGGCCTTGTCGATCTTGTAGTCCTCCTCCAGCTGGCGCAGGCTGACGCCGCCCAGATAGATGTGGTCGTAGTCGTTGACCGCAAAGAAATGCTCGTCCCGCAGGGCCGAGTTGTTGTCGGCGATGGGGTTGCCGAACTCGGCCTCGTTCTCGCCGTAGAACACCAGCGGGATGCCGAACTTGGCGGCCATCTTGGGGGCCAGCTGCTTCTGGCCCAGGATGAAGGGCTGGAAGGGGTGGAACAGGTTCTCGGTGGCCAGGCGGGTCAGCAGGCGGTGGGTCATGCCGTTGGGGGTGCACAGGTAGTTGTCGAACCCGGCGTGGATCCAGGCCTGCATGTTCTCCCAGCCCCAGGGGGTGTAGATGTGGGGCGCCCAGGTGACGGTCAGCGGATGCATGCCGTACTTGTACTTGAGCAGGTGGGCGGCGTAAAAGCTGTCCTTGCCGCCGGAGCCGGGCACCAGGCAGTCGTAGCTGCCGTCGCTTTTTCGGTACTGGTCGCACAGCTCCCGCAGCTCCTTCTCCCGCAGGGCCCAGTCGATGTGGCCGTTGGCCTTGTTGTGGCAGGCGTGGCAGGCGTCGCAGACGCCGTCCTCCTGGATGACCATCGTCTTTTTGACGGAACGGATGGTGTGCTCGAACTCGTAGCAGGAGTTTGGCTTCTGGTTGCTCATGACGCACTCGCTGCAGAACTGCACCTTCTGCGGCAGGCCGTAGTAAGTCTCGCGCTGGTCCTCCGGGATGTCCGGGGCGTACTTGGCGTAGTCGATGTCCACATGGCGGGGCAGCTTGTCCATGGTATCACTCTCCCAAATGGCGGCGGGCGTCGCCCGCCGGGCTGATGGTTTGCGGTCTTTTTCCGGCGGAAAATCAAAAAGGCGCCGCCTGACAGGGATACTGCTCCCATCAGGCGGCGCCTTTGCCGTCTTTGCGTATTATAGCACAGGTTTTTGCGGGTTGCAAGGGAAAGTTATCCGCGCTGCGCCACCTGCTGTAGAGCTACAATACATATTGGACAGAAGAGCAAGTAAAAGCAAATAAAAAAGTAGAAGGACAGAGCCTTCATAGGGTATAGTTAAGCTGCGACACCAACAAACCCAAAAAGGAGCTCTGTCCCTCATGAGTAAAAGTATAACACAAGACATGCGGTATCGGCAATCCCTAATGCAGTATGCAGCCAAATATGGCGTGAGCCGTGCAAGCCGGAAATACAACAAGAGTCGGTCGTATATCTACTTCTGGAAGGCACGCTGGGATGGAAGTGCGGCGTCTCTGGCGTGCCAGTCCAGACGCCCGCACCACCACCCAAACCAGCACACAGAAGCGGAACTGAAGCTCATCCGAGACATGCGGAGGCGGAATCCCACGCTGGGAATGGTAGAGCTCTGGCACCGGCTTCGCAAACGTGGGTATACCCGCTGTCCGGAAAGTCTGTTCCGGGTCATGCGCAAGCTGGGGATGTTCCCGCAGCCGAAGGTCAAAGCAACCTACAAGGCAAAGCCATACGAACAGATGCAGTATCCCGGCCAGCGCGTTCAGGTAGATGTGAAAGTGGTGCCGCTGAAATGCCTGACAAACCCGGAAGAACGGCTATACCAGTATACGGCGATCGACGAATATACACGCCTTCGTTATCTGGGCGCATACCCAGAACAAAGCACTTACTCTTCCGCTGATTTCCTGGAGAAAATGGTGGCATGGTTCAAACGCCGTGGTGTGCGGGTAGAGTGCGTGCAGACAGACAATGGTATTGAGTTTACCAACCGTTTTTCGACCAACAAGAAGGACCGGCTCACACGCTTTGAGCTGACCGCCGCACGCCTTGGGATCCGGCACAAGCTGATCCGTCCCTACACACCCCGCCACAACGGCAAAGTAGAACGCAGCCACCGCGAAGACCAGAAGCGATTCTACGACACACATCGTTTCTTCTCTCTTGCCGATTTTGATGTGCAGCTCGCTGCACACCAAAATCGTTCCAACGACTTACCTATGCGCCCTCTTGCCTGGCTCTCTCCGAAAGAAAAACTTGCTGCTTTCTTTGATTCTCTCGCTGTACAAGATGTTTGACAAACCTACAAAGTTATCCGCGCTGCGCCACCTGCACGCCGTCGATGTACACCGCCTTGACCTCGGTCATGACCTCAAAGGGGCAGCCGTCGGTCAGCACTAGGTCGGCGTCCTTGCCCACCTGGATGGAGCCGACCCGGTCGGCCACGCCGATGTGCTCGGCGGGGTGGATGGTGATGGCCTGCAGCGCCGCAAAGGGGTCCATGCCCGCCTTGACCGCCATGCCGGCGCACAGCGGCAGGTACTGCTGCGGGATGACCGAGTTGTCGGTGATGATGGACACATGGCAGCCGGCGCGGTCCAGCACGCCGGGGGTGGCCCAGCTCTTGTTCTGCAGTTCAAACTTGCTGGCGTGGGTCAGCGTGGGGCCGACGGCCATGGGCACACCGGCTTCTTTGGCCAGCTCGTCGGCGATCAGGTGGCCCTCGGTGACGTGCTCCAGCGTGATGCGCACGCCGAACTCATGGGCGATGCGCAGCGCAGTGAAGATATCGTTGGCCTGGTGGGCGTGGGCCTTCAGCGGGATGGTTCCGTCCAGCACCGGCAGCAGGGCCTCCCATTTCTGGTTGTAGGCGGGCAGCTTGGCGGGGTCGCCGTTCGCCGCCTGCTTGCGGGCGGCGTAGTCCTTTGCCGCCGCCAGCGCGCCGCGCAGGATGGCGGCGGTGGACATGCGGGTGGAGTCGCACTTGTCTTTATACACCCGCTTGGGGTTCTCGCCGAAGGCGCACTTCATCGCCGCCGGGTCTTTGACGATCATGTTGTCCACCCGGTCGCCCACGGTTTTCATGGCCAGGAAGGTGCCGCCCAGCACGTTGGCGCTGCCCGGCCCGGTGCAGACGCAGGTGACGCCGGCATTGCGGGCCGCCGCCAGGCTGGGGTCGCGGGGGTTGATGCCGTCGATGGCGCGCAGCTGGGGCGAGCAGATGTCGTTCATCTCGTTGTAGTCCCGGCCCTCGTAGCCGATGCCGGAGCCGTCCAGGCCGATGTGGGTATGGGCGTCCACAAAGCCGGGCCAGACGTCCAGGCCGGCGGCGTCCACGATCTCGCAGCCGTCGGGGGCGGCAAGCCCCGCGCCGATGGCGGCGATCCTGCCATTTTCCAGCAGAAGATCGCCAAGTTTTGGCTCCGGCGTCACCGCGTCATGGACGCGGCCGCCGCGGATCAGGATGGGGTTGGTTTGGACGGGCTGCATGGTACATCCTTCTTTCTGGAAACAACCGTTGAAACGATCATAAGCCTGCTCAAAAACTCAGCTGGCCGTCCAGCCAGCTCTGCTGGTTGGCGTCGCGCACCTCGTCGCCGGGCAGGGGGCCGCCGATCAAAAAGGGCGAGGCCGGGTCGTGGCGGCGCATGTTGCGGCGCACCGCCGCAGCGTCGGCATTGGCATAGCAGTAGCGGCACAGGTGGCCGCAGCTGTCGTAGGCGCCGATGTCCCCGCCCAGATAGCAGGCGCACTCCTTCCGGCTTGGGTGGACGGCGCCGGGCGGCGGGGTCAGCCTTGCGTGCAGCGCGTGCTCGTAGGCGGCCAGCGTCATACAGCCGGTGCAGTCCACGCCGTAAGCGGCCAGCTCGCCGCCCTCGCCGCAGGCTTTCAGCGTCATGCCGTGGCTTTTGGCAATGCCCGCCATCTCCCGCCCCAGCAGCAGGCGCTGGGGCTTTGGCACCGCGCGGGCTTCGGGGAAATTGCGCTGCACCTTTTTGTACAGGTCCAAAAAACTGATGACGCAGGTTTCCACCGCCCCTTCCAGCGCGGCGGCCATGCGGGCGAACTCGGCCAGGTGGCGCTCCACCGTGTAAGTTCCGTCCAGCAGGATGGGGTCGTACCGCCAGGCCACAGCTTCCGGCCCGACGGCGGCGGACAGGGCGCGGATGTCCGCCAGCACCTGATCTTTGGGCGGGACGTTCGGTTCAATGTCCCGGCCGTAGGGCGTCAGCGTGACGAACCAGTACTGCCCCGCGTAGGGGCGCAGCGCGTCCAGGTGGGGCAGCATAGGGCCGGGGTTTTTGGTGCAGAAGCCGATCAGGTCCACCACATCCGGCGAAAGCGAGTACCGGGTGACCCGCTGCGGCGCATACGGGCTGCGCACCAGCACAAAGCCGGCGCGCAGGCGGTTCAAAAACCAGGGCGTATAAAAGGCGGGGATGTCGGTGCGCATCCCGGTTTGGAGGATCATGGCAAACGTCCGTTCTTTTGAAATGACCGGTGAGATGACTGGGAAAGCGGAAAACACGGGGCCGGCGGGCTGCCGCTTTTGCGCCGCCTGCCGCTGCCCGCAGATGGCAGGGCGGGCGCTGCTGCCCGCCCTACAATTCCTCCGGGAGCGCCTGCCTGTTTTCTGCCATTCGTCTGCCGTCAGGCGCTCCGGGCTGCGCAGCACGCGCCGTCAGGCAGAACCCCTGTGCAGGGGACGATGCCTGCATCGTCCCGCCAACCTGGCGGCAGACTGGCGTTGAAAGCCCCCCTTGGAAAGGGCTGTGGGATCGGGGTCCCTTGCGGCGGGGCGCCCGGCGGTCATTTCTGCGCCCAGATGGGGTCTTTCAGCACCCACTCGCCGTACTCGTTCTTCTCGAACAGGTCGGTGTTGTAGAACTTGTCGATGATGGCCCAGAACTCGCTCTCGGTGTAGCCGCAGAACTCGCAGAAATCCCGCACGCACAGCGGGTCCAGCTTGCCGTCCCGCGCCTTGATGATGGGGATGGCCTCCTCGCGGGTCATCAGGCCGTAGCGGATGTAGCGGGCGGTGTAGTCGGTGGCGGCGGCGTGGCCGAACTTGGGGTACTTGAGCCAGGAATGCACCAGATAGGCGCGGGAATCGATCTGGTCAAAATTCTCGGCGTGGTGGGTGCGGTCCCACTCGTGGGTCAGGTCGTGGAAGCCGTGGGCCTTGGCGATCTGGTAGTTTTTATAGCTGTTCCAGGGCACAAAGTAGCTCATATAGAAGGGGTCGAGCTTTTTCAGCTCCTCGGCGTCGGGGGCCAGCGTCAGGCTCAGGTCGTTCTCGGTGACGCCGTCGCCGATCAGCTCCTCCATGGGGAAGCCGACGGCCACGCCGTTCTCGATCTGGTCCATGGCGGAGTAGGTCTCCTTGTCGGCGTTGCCGCCGTACTCGAAGCTGACATTCTCGCCGTAGCAGAGCAGCGGGGTGTTGAACTTGGCGGCCATGTGCAGCGGGAAGGTGTAGATCAGCCGGTCCACGTACCAGGTGGGCTTGCCGTACTTTTCAAAGAATTTGCGCATCAGGATCTTCTGCACCTTGATGTTGGGCTTGCAGCTGATGATGGTGCAGCCGAACTCCTCGCTGATGTTTTTCAGATTGTGGACGCCCGCGGCGGTCATGGGGAAATTGTCCTCGACGCTGAACAGGATGGGGTTCATGTGCATGACCTCTTTCAGCATCCAGACCTGGAAATGGCTGTCCTTGCCGCCGGAGACAGCCACGGCGCAGTCGTAGCCGCCGGGGCCGTTGCAGCCGCGGTATTTGTCGCACAGGGCCTCGAACTCCTTAAAGCGGGCGTCCCAGTCCACCTGTTTGCGGTGTTCGTAGTGGCGGCAGGCGCTGCAGACGCCCTCGGCGTCAAAGGTGATGCCGGGGCGGGTGTCGGGCATGGTGCATTTTTTGCAGTAACGCATGGCAGATTCTCCTTTTTCAACGGGCAGTCGCGGCAGCGCGCTGCGTGACCGGGGGCCAGGGGGCGCCGTGCGCCTTTCCTGTGCCGTCCCCGCCCTGCCGCGGCGCCATTGCCGTTTGGGTTCCGGTTTCTGTCTCTATGATACCCGATTTGCCTGCCGCTTGCAAGTTGCCTTTTGCCGGGCGGGCGGGTATAATGGGGGAAACGCCCTGCCGTGCTGCCGCCCTGCCGCGGCGGCCGGTCCCCGACTGCCTTTAGCGGAGTGCGCACAAGGAAGCTTTGCCGAAAAATCTAACAAAAACAGGCCGTTGGCTGCGCTGCCGTCGCTTAGCGTCCACAAAGGACGCCGGCGTTCCGGCGCCTTGCCGCCAACCCGTTTTTGCGATTTTTCGATGCTTCGCAGTTTTGCTGCTCGCGCAGCAAAACCAAAGCTTCCTTATGCTTACTCCGCCTTGCTGAAAGGATGTTCCCTGCTATGTCAAACTCTCTCTCCCCCGCCGCGGCGGTGCGCCGCTGGCTGCCGGATGTGCTGCTGGTGGCCTTTGCCGCGGCCATGACCATTTTTGCGGCGCAGTTTATCACCAGCGACAATTTCTGGCTGGATGATTTTTTCTCCATCGAAATGGTCGGCCGCAGCTGGGCCGAGATCCCCGCCGCCACTGCCGGCGACGTGCATCCGCCGCTGTACTATTACATCTTAAAGCTGTTCGTCAGCGTGCTGGGCAGCGCCCATGCGGTCTACCGCATTGCCAGCTTTGCCAGCTATCTGCTGACGGTGGGCATGGCGCTGGTGTTTTTCCGGCCGGCTTTCGGGCGGTGGGCGGCGTTTTTCTTCCTCTGCCTGATGGCCCCCGGCACCGCCTCTCTGCGGTATTTCACCGAGGCCAGGATGTACGGCTGGGCGCTGTTTTTTGTGCTGCTGTGCGGCTTTGCCGCCTACCGTCTGCTGGCGGATGCAGCCCCGAAACGCCGCTGGTGGGTGACCCTGACGCTGGCCGGGCTGTGCGCCGGCTACCTGCACTATTTTGCGCTGCTGGCCGTCTGTTTTGTCTACCTGGCGCTGCTGGTGTACGCGGCATGGAAGCGGCGTCCGCTTTTGAAAGGCTGGGGCATTGCGGCGGCGGTGTCGGTGGTGTGCTACCTGCCCTGGGCGGTGGTGGCGGCCGGCCACCTGATGCAGCAGGCCACCGGCGGGTTCTGGCTGCAGCAGGTGCCCGAACTGAGCGAAACGCTGGAGATGATCGTGAGCAGCCAGCTTTCCGGCTGGGCGGCGCTGGCGCTGCTGGGCCTGGGCTGCGTTGTCTATCTGTTCTGGCCCAGGGACGAAGCCCCTGCCCGCCGCTGGCTGACGGCTGCCGGGCTGCTGGCGGCGGTGGGCGTGCCCGCCGTGGGCTACGCGGCCAGCGCGCTGCTGCGGCCGATGTACCTGTCCCGGTACTTCTTCCCCGCGCTGGGGCTTTTGTGGCTGGCCATGGCGGTGGCCGCCGACGGGCTGATCCGCCGCCTGCCCCGGTTTGGGCGGCTGGCGGCGCACATCCTGCTGGCGGCGCTGGTGCTGTACGCCATGTACGAGCCCGCCGTCACCCGCCAGCAGGAGCTGGAGCAGACCAACGCGGTGGTGGCCCAGGCCGTCGGCTATGTGGAGGACCGCATCCAGCCGGGCGACAAGGTCTATTCCTGCGTGGAGCTGGTGGACGACCGGGTGCTGGAATTCTACTTCCCCGGCAGCGACCACGCCGCCGGCAGCGACCCGGCTACCGCCCTGCCGGAAACGGGCGGCAGCCTGTTCCTGATTTTCCCGGAGGAGGACCCCGCCGGGGATTGGGCAGCCGCCCTGGAAGGCGCCGGCCTGCAGCCGGACAGCTGGCAGGGCGCCCTTTTGAACAACCAGTGGTGTCGCATCTACTATTACGTGCCCGCCGCGTAATTTCTGCAAAGTGAGTACAAAAGCCCGCCCCTTCCCTGCCGGATGGCTGAAGTGACCCCCAAAAGTTAGACAATATTTGAAAGTAAAAATTGTTCAAGCAG
>ERZ1643246.2913-NODE-2913-length-15453-cov-14.130666_pt1 | contig 15453 bp, 20 predicted proteins | sample MGYA00579265_ERZ1643246 | MGnify/ENA primary metagenome ERZ1643246 (study PRJEB29033, sample SAMEA4952261) | chicken gut metagenome | biome: Broiler Chicken; feature: Gastrointestinal Tract; material: Caecum | place: Ireland | collected 2018 | study: Broiler... | reverse complement strand
CGTTATATTTGATATATGCACGGAAATTTGGTATAATGTATATATCAAAAGAAAGAGAGGTATTAAAAATGAGAGAAGAAAACGTAAAAGCAATTGATAATGTTTCACGTGAAACATCGGAACGTGTGGAACGCACATGCGATTTAATAACATGGAGTAAATTAGTCAATCAACAAATGAATTTGTATGAAGATTTTTGTCGTGTGTACGGAGAAACATCCCGTGATTGTGCGGATAAATATCTGGCACTTTGTGCAATTAAACGAGCCTTAGTGTTTAGTGATACAACATTCGATTTAAAAAGAAATTTGATTTTAGAGTGTGGCGAACGTGGTATAACAGCGGGTATTGTTAAATATATACGTGGGTGGTGCGCAAAACACGGGTTATGTTTATGAAGAGGTGGAGAAAACATGAGAAAAGAAAACGTGGAATCAATTTATAAGGTTATGTTCGTGAAGTCAAAATCAAGTTACACTGCTAGGGTTGTAATCCCTAGCAGTGCAATCACTGACCTAAACATTAGAGTAGGTGACAGTATTAAATGGGAACGTGTGGAGAATGGGTTATTATTAAGGAGAGTAAACAATGAAGAAGATTAAAGACATAATTAGTGTATTGGTGGTGCGGATAATTGTGGTTGCGGTTGTTGCAACATGTATTTTAATACCAGTTATGTTTCTGGTTTTTTATGATAAGGATAGGTAATAAAAATATGCGCTCAAATAAATGTGAATACATGACAGGGAAAGGTTATGACGTTTATTGTAAAAAGTATAAAATTGTTTTAGGCGATATAATGGGTTATGACGGCAAATTATGTGAGTATTGCCCATCACGCTACAACATTAAATTAAAGACAGGTGGGGGTGTACATATTGACCATTAAAGATCAATACAAGCGTGAATATCGAAATTATTTACGGCGTGTAAACCGAGCAGTTAGACAGGGCTACACAGTTGAACCAATTAAGCGTGTAAAAAAACCGACACGTGCATCAATACGTAGGTTGAAATCACAGACGGGTGAATATATTAGAGCACACTCACAATTAGTTGACATCGAAACGGGTGAACTCTTTCAGCCGATTAAAGATAAAAAGAAAAGACGGGCTATACAGCGGTCAAACGTTAAATTGCTATCAGAGTCACTACAAGTTATGTCTGATGTTGTTAGTGGTGTAGGAACAACGGCTACGCCCACAATGTCAACGGCTACATTGCCCGCCACTGAATCCTATGAACAAATAATTGATAATTGGTATCGTCAGATTGATGATTTGTTTAACAGCAACATATCACGGTTATTGAAATATCACACCGACAATTTAATAGAGGGCAGAAGACCCGAAACCAGACGCAAGTTTGCGTATGTGTATAGTCAACATCCGGACGTGTTTCCCGAGCCGCCATATCAGGACACTGGTACAATTGAATACGCTTTCTACCAAATTGCTAGAATGATGGAATTAGCGCCCGATTCAGAAGCGTATAATGATTTTATAAGTATGTATGATATCGTTGAAAGTGAGGGTTAACAATATGTTATGGCTAGAAAGAAAAATGTTACATATTGGGCGTGTGATTTTGAGACTACAGTGTGGACGGATGACATGATTAAGAAAGCCGGACACGAGCAGGACACTACAGAGGTTTGGGCGGCGGCAGATGTGGCGTTGTATGATAAATCTGAGAATGTTACAATCACACATAGCATCCGCGATTTTTTAACCCGTTTTTTACGTATGAAAGGAAATAATGTATTATTTTTCCATAACCTATCATTTGACGGGTCGTTTATAATCGATTTTTTATTGCGTGAGGGTTATACACACGTAACGGTCAAAGACACGGACATGCACACCCGAGAATTTAAAACGTCAATATCACAGATGGGGCAGTGGTATTACATCAAAATAAAATGGAATCACACACTGCTAGAAATTAGAAATAGTTTGAAATTGATGCCTTCTTCATTGGCTAATATTGGTAAATCGTTTGGGACGAAACACCAAAAATTGACGATGGAGTACACAGGTGATAGAGCGGCGTATTGCGAAATATCAGAGGAAGAACAAGAATATATAAAAAATGATGTGTTAGTGTTGAAAGAAGCATTAGAAATGATGTTTGATGCGGGACATAATAAATTAACTATCGGTTCGTGCTGTTTGTCTGAGTTTAAATCAGGTTACACAAGACAAGATTACAACATAACATTTCCTGATTTGAGAGAAGAACCGTTACACTATGATTTCTGTGGGTTTTTTAACATGTGGGAATATGTACACAAGTCATATTCTGGTGGGTGGTGTTACGTTAATCCTAGATATGCACACCGCACTATCACATACGGTAAAGTATATGACGTTAATTCCCTATACCCGTCAATGATGCATAGTGTATCCGGTAATTATTACCCCTACGGCAAAGGTCAATACTGTAAAGGTAAACCCCCTGACAGACTGGATGATACATTAGACATTTATTATTTTGTGCGTGTTCGTTGTCGGTTTAGTTTAAAAGACGGGTGTTTCCCGTGGTTACACATTAGAGGTGACGCGCACTATAAAGGAAATGAGAATTTATACACATCTGATATCCGCTATAAGGGTAAATATTATCGTTACTATTACGATGATAACGGTAATATTTGTGACACAAAGCACGAGTTTGTGTTTACAAAAACGGATTGGATTCTGTTCCGCGAAACATACAACGCATATGATTTAGAGGTGTTGGATTATGTGTGGTTTTATGCGCGACCCGCTATGTTTGATGATTATATAGATAGATACGCCGAGCAAAAGAAAACTAGTAAAGGGTTTAAACGTCAGTTGGCTAAACTATTTTTAAATAACTTATATGGAAAATTTGCCATGTCTGACGACAGTTCGTGGAAAGAACCATATCTAGATGATGATGGTGTGGTTCATTTCATATTGCATGAGGAGCACGAAAAGAAAGTTGGTTATATCCCCGTTGGTTCAGCTATAACCTCATACGCCCGTAATTTTACAATACGTCACGCAATGGCAAATTATGACCGTTTTTGTTATGCGGATACAGATTCTATACACCTACAGGGGTTGGAACCGGCAGAAATGGTGATTGTTGACCCTGTTGAATTTTGCTGCTGGAAAAACGAGTGTGATTTCGATTTCGCGTATTACGAACGACAGAAAACATATGCGGAACATGTGATTGCAGAGGATGGGGCAGAATTAGATAAACCCTATTTGAATTTAAAGGCATCCGGTATGACGAGAACAGCAAAAGAGGAATTTATTAATCGTGGCTTACCCGTTTCGGCGTTGCGTGACGGTTTGGAATTAGAGGACGCAAATTTAAAAGGTGTAAGGATACGTGGCGGAATCCTGTTAAAAAATAAAACATTTAAACTACAAAAAAGTGTTGACAAAAAGGTTAATCCGGTGTACAATTAATAATGTAATCAAGATGAATATAAGAAAGGAGATGTTAACATGATTACAAGAACAAGCATTATTGCAGAAGTAAAAGCAACTGTCGTAGAAAAAACAGAAGAGGGCATTAAGTCACGAGAAGTGGAAGTCACTGTAGAAAAATGTACGACACCTGAAAAAGCTGAGATTGCGCTTTCAAAGATTTTTAAAAAAGCTATCGTAGACATCAACGAAATTGTATTCTACGCGGATAAGCGTATTATGTCTGAATCAGATTTCGAAAAACATTCAGCGTTGAAAGAACATAAGGCGCTGACACCCGAAGAAGTCGCACACATCAACAATTCAAGAAAGAGAGGTTAGTTTAATATGAAAACATACGGTATCACAAAAATGGACATGGCAAATGTAGGTTCAGGTGAGGGATTCAAAGAAGCGGCAGAAAATAGGGTTTCCGGCACGTTACAGGGTATGGGTATTATCGAAACACAGCGATTAAACGAGGAAACCGGAGAATTAGAAACTGTAAATATTTCTGTTATCAAAGTGAACAACACAGTGTATAGCGGCGCGTCCAAAGTTATTGAGGGTCGCATCAAGAACCTTGCGGGCATTGTCGGTGAAACGACCGATATCGAGGACGGAAAAATTGATATTGCGTTTGAGAATATCAAGTTGGCAAAGGGCACAGGAACAAACATGGTTGTGACAAGGTACACAGAATAAAAATATCCGGCGGGTGTGAAAGCATCCGCCCTTTGAATAGGTGGTAGTATGATTAATTTAGAAAAATTAGACATGACAATTGTGAGCGTTGATACGTTGTTACATATTGTCAACGACCCGTCCGTACAGACCGTAACCCCGTACACTGATAGAAAAGGTTTACAGTGTTATAGTGTATTGACACTATCGGGTGAGCGGTACAGGGTGTTCACACGTGGGAAACTATTATGATTGCAATTACCTGCTAACGCTAAAAGACAAAAACGGCAATTTACCTGATATATATATCACGGACGGGAACAGGACAGCAGGAAAAACCGTTTCTTTTAAAAGGCGTTTAGTGGATACCTTTTTAAAATCAAAAACAGACGTAAACCAATTTTATTTGATTTACCGTTACAAAACAGATATGCAGTCATTGTCAGAATCATTTTTCACTGATATCAAGCGACTGTTTTATCAAGGGCACGAGATGACAGAAAAGAAATTGTTTGACGGCGCGGTAGTTATGCTTTTGTTAGACGAAAAGCCGTGTGGGTATTGTCTGCCGTTGTCGTTATCTGCTAAGATAAAACGTATGTCATCAATTTTTGTTACCGTGGCACACGGATTTTTTGACGAGTATCAGGACGAGAACAACACATATCTACCAAACGAAATTGATAAATTAATGTCTATACATACGTCAATCGCTAGAGGTGATGGCAAGCAGTCTAGGAGAGTACCGTTATACATGGCAAGCAATACGGTGTCTATGTTAAATCCCTACTATCAGGCGCTAGGTATCAATAAGATGTTAAAACGTGACACTAAAATATTACGCGGGGACGGATGGGTATATGAGCGTACATACAATGAAAACGCCGCACAGGCTTTTACAGGGTCGGCATTCAATCGCGCGTTTGCATCATCAAAATATTTCGGTCACGCCGCGGAAAACGTTTATCTTAATGACAACGATGCACTGATTGAACGCCCATCTGGTGTTAATGAGTATATGCTATCAATCCGTTATAACAATGCATGGTATAGCGTCAGAAAGTATAATACATGCGTTTACGTTTCCGAGGGGGCAGACGAAACATTTCCGCGTAGGGTATGTTTTAATTATACAGACGTGATAGATGATAGGGCTGTTATGATTAATAGTAGTAACTATATCATATTAACATTACGCACATATTTTCACCGTGGTCTAATGCGGTTCGAAAATTTGCAGTGTAAAAATATGATGTTTGATATGTTATCATTTATGTGAGGTGAAAAATTATGGAAAAAATTTGTGTACATATTGGCTTGTCACTTTTTGCGATTAAGAAATTGTGTGAAAAGCAATGCACTTGTACTAACTGCCCGTTGTGGGATTTTTGCAAATCACCATCCAGTGTTGGCACTCCGAATGTGTGGGATTCTGACACATTCCCAAACGTTACCGTTGTTTTGGAGTTGACAAACGGAGATGCTAGTGATACAATGAAATTAGTTCCCCAAATTGAGTAGAGTTATCGAGTCAGACCGGGCGTATTAACGGCAGGCAGCTAACCGGTGGACGTGGACTAATACACCCTTTAACTTATCTTTTTGGTTACGGACTATAAAGGGCTTGACAGCCCTTTATTTTTTTGCTATAATTGAACTAACGATTAAAGAGTTGTTTAATCGTTTACTCCAATTTTTTCATTTTGATTATGTTTCACGTGAAACCTAGAGTAAAAAACAAATGTTTCACGTGAAACATTCAGAAAGGCGGTGAGAATATGGAAACAGTAAACATTGTTTTGCAGGCTATCACAACAGTAGGATTTCCTATTGTATGCTGTGGTGTGCTGATGTATTACGTCAAATACATTCGGGACAAGGACACGGAAATGATGGCTGACATTATGGCAAGGCACAGCGAAGAGGTCAACACAATGAGCGCGGCACTAAACGAGAACACATTAGTGTTGCAGAAGTTGTGTGACAAACTGGATAGTGGGGTGAGTGTAGATGGTTAAACTTAGAAAAAGGTTGGTTGCGTTAATCACAGCTTGTCTGATGCTTGCCGCCCCTATGACAGCGTCCGCGGCTATGAATGGCGTTGACGTGTCCTCATGGCAGACAGGCATTGACGTATCAAGTATGAACATGGATTTTGTCATTACAAAGGCTACTGAGGGCACAAGCTACGTAAACCCCGATTGCGACCGCGTCTATCAGGACGCAAAAAACTCGGGCAAGGCAACAGGTGTATATCACTTTGCACGGACAGGTGATGCTCTGGCACAGGCTGAATTTTTTGTTGATAACATATCCGGCTATATTGGCGAAGCAGTCCTTGTATTAGATTATGAGGGCAACGCCGTGAATCAGGGCGTGGGATGGGCGAAAGACTGGCTTGACGCAGTTTACAACATGACAGGGGTGAAACCTGTTATCTACATGAGTAACAGCGTTATACACAGATATGATTGGTCAAGCGTACAGTCCGCAGGCTATGGGCTATGGAATGCGGCGTATTATTATGGGTATCAGACGATACACGGATTCTTGACAGACCCACCGAGGTCAGGTAGTGTTTCACCGTGGGATGAAAACGGTATGATTTACCAGTATACATCATCCGGCAAATTAAACGGGTGGGGCGGGAACTTAGATTTAAACATCTATTACGGTGACCGTTCAGACTGGAACAATCTAGCGGGATACACAACTGGTAACGACTACACGCCGTCAGAACCCGAACACACGGCGGAAGATAAAGTTATCTATTACACCGTCCAATATGGTGACACACTATCGGGAATTGCGGCAATGTACAACACCACCTACACATATCTAGCGAAAATTAACGGCATCAGCAACCCGAACTTGATTTATAGTGGTCAGCGGCTTGTGATATCTGGAAAATATGACTCGAGTGTTGGGCAGAACACGACCAGTTACACAGTGCAGTGGGGTGACTGTTTATCAACAATAGGTGTAAAGCTAGGTGTGTCGTGGAAATCAATAGCGAACGCTAACGGTATCCACAGCCCGTACACAATCTATACAGGTCAGGTGTTAACAATCCCTAGTGACACAAGTGACACGGGGACGTATTACACTGTGCGGTCTGGCGATTGTCTGTCAACAATTGCCGAAAAATATGGGACGAGCTATCAGGAGATTGCAAGATTAAATGGTATCAGTTATCCATACACTATTTACCCAAATCAGACATTGAGGGTGGCGTGATATGCCCGACATTAACAAAGCGTACACGTGGGCGATACAGACATGTAACGCACCAAATATTGGTTATAGTCAGTCATACCGCAACCAACAGACCGTGAACGGTATCACATATTACGATTGTTCGTCATTCATTAACTACGCATTATTAGCAGGGGGTTTTGAAACCCCCAACTACGCGCCACGTAATAACGCATTCACAACGTATACACAAGCCGCTGAGTTGTTAAGACTAGGGTTTGTCGAGGTCGATGCGGCGGGTGAAATATTAGCAGGTGATATAGGGTTATCAAGCGGACACACTGAAATGTGTTACTCTGGTGGAACAGGTAAAGCTGTTTTTATGGGTGCGCATACCGCTAACGCGGCGTTGCAAAATCAAGTGTCAATTGGTAGTTCGTCAGGTGACGAGACATACACACGCAGTTTCCCACGTATATTTCGGTTCGGTTCTGGTGCTAGTGGTTATGGTTATTCCATTTACGTTGTAGCGGCATTGGCGGGTAACGCATGGCGTGAGTCACATGTCAACCCCACGTTGCAACAGCAGGGCGGTGGCGCTTTTGGTTTATTTCAGTGGGACGGCGGAAGACGGGACGCATTAAAGCAATGGCTGTCAGAGAGCGGATACAGTGACACAGACCCAAACGGGCAAATGCAATACCTCATAGTCGAGGGAGACTGGCAAGGTGAATATGGCGGCATAACATCGTTAGACGAGTTTTTAAATTCTGACAGCACGGACGTGGAAATGTTGACAACAGCATTTTGTACATGTTGGGAGCGACCAGGGATACCCGCATTAGACGAACGTATACAATTTGCAAACAAGGCGTTAGATTATATCAGAGGTCACGCAAACGACACAAGTATTACAACATGGGAAACTGAACCTATGTATTATTTAACTGAATCGCAGGCACTAAAAAATGCGGTACTGATGTACAGGTTTTATAGTGCAGGGGGTGGCGGTGGTGGAACAATAACCGGTAGAAGTAATTTCAAAATCTGGATGTATAACAACCCTATCACGATAATAAAAAGGAGATGGAAAACATGACAAGAGAAGAAGCACTGTCAATGATTATTGACGCATTAGACAACGTTGAGGAGTTTGACGAAGCGCTGTCTGTGTTGAGAACCGACACAGGTTCAGAAGAAGCCACAACATGGAAAGCAAAATATAACGAGCTGTCCGAAAAATATAAGGCAAGGTTTAAAGACGAGATAATGAATCAGCCGTCACAGGCGTTAGAGAAACCCGAGGAAGAGCCTGTTGTTCCGGCATCCGCGCCAAAGTTGGATTCACTTGATTTTTCGGGCGCTACAGAGTAAGAAAGGAGAGAATAGAAATGGCAGAAAAAGCGACAAATGTAAATATTTTAAACGCTATGCGGTCGGAGTACGAACTTGAGAATCGTATCCCCGAAGCTACGCTTAGCAATCTACAGCAGATTTTTACAACTATGATGTCGTATTCACAGGGCAGAAACACAGTAATACCGTCACTGTTAGAGCGTATCGGTTTGCAGACGGTTGACACAACCGCGTGGAGAAACCCACTTGCAATGTATAAAAAAGACCCTATGCGTTATGGTATGACACACGAGGAAACATTTGTAAACATGTGCAAGGGTAAACTGTACGACCCGAGAGAGTCATACGAGTACGCATTTCAGCAGTACCAGTCATACATCATGAGCGTATTTCACAAGGTTAATTTGCAGATGCAGTATCCCGTCACTATCACATACGACAATTTGCGTTCAGCATTTTTATCTGAATACGGCATTAGAGACATGATGGCGGCAAAAATGGAGTCTGCTGTTACCGGCGCGAATTGGGACGAGTACAATGCAATGAAAGGTATGATTGATGCAGGATATGAACAGCAGATTTTACCCGCTGTCACTGTTCCGGCTGTGGCGGATGAGTCGACAGCGAAAACACTGCTCACCGAAATCAAGGCCGCGGTTAATGAATTTAGATTCCCGAACCCCGCTAACAATATTGCAGGTGCAACGTCCGCTAGTGAACCATATAATCTAATCTGGATAACGACACCGCGCGTTGACGCAAACATCAGCGTAGAAGCGTTAGCATATGCGTTCAACATGGATAAGGCACAGGTTGACGTTCGCACAGTTATTGTTGACAAGTTCGACAATGCCGCGATACAGGGCGTACTGATGGATATTAGATTCTTCAACGTCCGTGACCAGTTCCGTGAAATGAGCGACCAGAGACTAGCAAACATACTGAGTTGGAATTATTTCTATACAATGGTAGAGATGATTTCAGCATCACCGTTCTATCCGATTCGTGTATTCACAACGGACACGGTAGCTACATCCTCTCTGTCAATCACAGCCACAGGCGGTACGTATACGCAGGGTGAAGTTATCACAATCCCTGCTACAGTCACAGGCGGGACAGGGACATACCATCAGGGGTTGCTGAATTGGAGCGTTGAGGGTGCAACAAGCCGAGATACCTATATTTTACCGGGGACTAATCAGTTATACGTTGGGGCTGACGAAACGGGCACTCTAAAGGTTACAATCACATACAGACCGGACGAGTCCGTAACAAAGTCAGTGAATTTTACCAAAGCTGAATAAATTTAATGGGGTGTTGAACAATGATTGATTTACCTAAACAAAATAACGTTGTTCCGCGAAACCCACAGACACAACTACGGCTGTATAGCGGTGTACCATGGGATAACACATATCAACATGTACGATTGTATAAAAGTCAGGATGATTTGCTTGCGCATTTGGAAACGTGGCGGGTTTTACCATATGAAATGGACAATTTAGCGCCGATACGTGTAGGAGATTTAGACGTAAAAATCCCCTACACAGAAATGCAGGCACTTGACCTAAACTATCTAGCATTTCAGAACGGCGGCATATCAGATACGTGGGTGTTCGGGTTCATAACGGCGGTAGAATGGCTATCAGAACGGACAACCAGAATCCATTTTGAATTGGACATTTTCCAAAATAATTTTTATAAATGTACGTTCAAACCGTGTTTCGTGGAACGGTCGCACGCCCCGAAAAGTCAAGACATAGTTGGCTCTAATTTAATTCCCGAATCATTTGAAACTGGTGATAACTATGTAGCAGACTGGATATCTAAATCGTACCCGCCGGACAACATATGTATGTATGTGTCAAAAGAGAATCAGAATGATGACGTTGAGGGTAGTGTAGTGAACAACGTGTACAGAGCGGCTAAACTGATATATTCACAAAACGCGAACACAATTAACGAAAAGATTGACGAGATGACAAGCGCCGGGTTATCAGATGCTATATTGAATCTGTTCATGTCACCCGATATCTGTTTAAACGCAGAAACAAACCCCGGAAAAAACGAGGACACCGTTACAATTGATTTTAGTTCAATCGCGTGGTTTGAGGGGTATAAACCAAAAAACAATAAACTGTATACATACCCTTATGTGTACTTAGCCGTTGACAACAACGAGGGGCAAGCAATAACATATAAATTTGAATACAGTGACGATGACAACCACGACTTGACATTTTCTATAATTGGGTGTTTGTGTACCTCACCGCAGATTGTATTGTTGCCGTGGAACTATAACGGTGTCGGGTTAGATTATATGGAAATCATGACAATGGGAAACTTTCCTCAATGCGCGTTTCAATCTGACACATACCGCGCGTGGTTCGCACAAAACAAAAACAGTATAATAGCGGCTCAAAATGCCGTATATGACACGTATCAGGTTAATGAACAGGGTATATACACGTCAATGTTTAGTAGTCTAGGTTCGTCACTAGGGCAAGTAGCGTCCGGTAACACAGGTGCATCGGGTTCAGGGTTCGGGGCGATAGTGAATGCACAACAGCAACTCAACGCGCTCGACACGTCAACAAACAACCAATTGCGGGCACAATTGGCACAACGAAAAGATAAAAGCATATTACCGCCGACAATCCACGGAAAAGTTATGAACGATAGTATCAACGCGGCGTATAACATGAATAAATTTGATTTTTATTGTATGTCAATACGGTCGCAATATGCACGGATTATTGACGATTATTGGACATGCTACGGTTACCCGATAAACAGAATACAGCAACCTAGCATATCAAATCGTAGTAGTTGGAATTACATAAAAACAGTTGGGTGCACTATATCGGGTGCGGTTGATTTGGCTCAATTGTCGATGCTTAGAAAAATATTTGATAACGGCGTGACTGTGTGGCATACGGATGATGTGGGTAACTACAATCTGACAAATAATTAAAAAGGGGGTGATACCACGTGAGTAAGAAAAACCCTTACCGGGTGTTTGAACCAGCTATAATAAAATCGCAAAACTGTCAAGATTATATCACGTTTTACTTTTTAAATCAGATATTGAATCTATTCATTAATAGGTTTGAATGGGTTGGACTACCAAAAGAGATTGAACCATTTTACATTGAACGTGTGTTATTCTTTGACGGGCAGGGCGCTTTTATATTTGATGACGTTGTAAATATGCCCGCATTCATGAAACTTAACTTGTCGGGTTGTTACGACATTTACAACGTGCCAACTGATAGATGGGCGTATGCAAACAACGGATACTTAAAAGAATACGGCAAAGACAATTCTGTTATTGTGTGGGATAGTCCAACAGCATACCCATTTTGCAACACTGCTATGATGTATGCAGAAGCCATGGCTAACGTGTGGCGTACACGTGACATTAATATGTTCGCACAGCGTACGCCTGTTGCAATAGCATCAAGCGATGGCGAAAAACTTACTTATCAAGTACTAGGCGATGAGTACGCTAACTATGTGCCTATCATTAAAATATCAGACACACTCAACATTAAAAACCTACAGGCACTAGCTCTAAACGCACCGTATGTTGTTGATAAATTAGAAGATGAGATATCTGTATTGTGGGGTAGAGTACTAACCGATTTAGGCTATGAGAGCAACCCCGCAGAAAAACGTGAACGACTTATATCTGATGAGGTTGCAGGAAATAACGGGCAGGCTGAAGCGTGTAGGAATATCGGCTTAAGTTTGAGAACGAGAGCTATAAACGCGTGCAACGAGCTTTTCGGGTGGAATGCAAGTGTTAGATTTAGAAGTGACTTGCCTACACCGTTAAATATGCCGTCAAAATTTATCGATAATGGGGGTGGCGATATTGAGTAAATACACAACCACATTGTATGAGGTGTTGAAAAATATTGTTCCTGAATCCGAAACACTGACACCTGATGAGCTTGTAAAAAAAGGAATACCGTTATTCTTTGATTTTAGTTTCCCATGGTACGAACCGGCAGATAGTTCAAAAGTTGAGTTTGAGCGAATGTATCTTACTTCTTATCTAAACAACGAAATAGGGCAGGAAACACTAGGCGCTCACAAACAATACTTTAAAAGAGTAATGTTTGATTCTATGGAAGAAATGCAACAGAAATTCCTGCTATTGAATAACATGCCCGACATTGCCGGGGCACGAAAAGTGAAACATGACGAGGTGGTTAATGACACCGAAAACAGTCGGACAGATGCAGAACAAAACATTGTTTCTACAGACACAACAAACCAGTCACAAAACAATCAATCTATTCACTCTGACAATCCGCAGGTAACTTTTGCACAAAACGACTACGCGTCTGATATGGACAGAGGAGAGACAACCGCTAACGGTACAGTGAATTCAAATAGTAATAGCTCTGGCACAACAGACGCTAACAGAGTTGGTAATACCACGCGGAACAGAGTTGAAATAGAAACAGATACCCGCAACAGTGATAAGTATTTTTCAGCTATCGAACAGGGCGTGTATCTCATCAACACAGAATTGCTTAGACGTTGCAGAAAATTGTTTATGCAATTGTGGTGACAGAAAGAGGGTGATTAAATGTTATGCAACAATTTTCCGTGGTATCCTTTGACACCTAGCGTATATTACACCGGTATGAGTTATTACGAGGACTTGTGTAAATTAGCAGGTTATCTGAATGACATTGTTAAAACGCTAGAGTCGTACAACATTGACGGTATTCAATCTGACATTGCGTTACTAAAAGAACAGCAAAAGGCTATTGACACGCAAATAGCCAACCTACAACAGCAGGTTGGTGGAGTCATGACGCAGGTAAATAACGCGCTTGAACTGTATAATAGTCAGGTCAAGGGTGAATTGGCAGAGACCACAGCGAACCTGACAACATTCGTTAACACACAACTGCTGTCGCTGAGAAAATACGTTGACGGACAGAACGCCGCAATATACAGTGAAATTAGATACCAGATTGAACTTTTAAAAAATTCATTACCAGACCTCACTACAGTGCTTGTGGTGTCACCGTACACGGGTCAGCTTGTGACAATACAGCAGGCTATAAATGAATTGTGGAACAATCTTCGTGTTTACGCACTAACAGCGGACGAATACGACAGCCAACAGTGGACAGCCGAGGAGTACGACAATTTCAAATTGACCGCGTTTGAATACGACTACTACGCTAAAGAGTATATCTACAACGACCCTAGATTCTATATGTTTAGTCCATGGTCAGGTGAAAAAGTGTTTTATCAGGATATCATTACAAGACTAGTAGCACTTCATAGGACAAACGCTATTACGTCGCAAGACTATGACAACTTAGACTTAACAGCCACCACTTATGATGATAAAGATATTACGGCTTATGAGTATGACTGGAACGGACACAGCGTATTGACTGGAACGTCTGCTATCTCAACAGGTACAGTGGTTGTAGGTGACGCAAAAAACGGATTAACCGCTAACGAACTTGAACACTTATCAATTCAATAATTTAATGAGGTGACAATATGGCTACTAATAATACAACTAACTATAACTTGCCTATAGTTGTAGGCACAGATAAACCGTCATGGCTTGTAGAATTCGATGACGCTATGACAAAGCTTGACAGCGCACTTAAAAACATTCAAGACTCGATTGACGCTCTGGAAGGTGGGCCATCAACCGGAGATATTGAACAAATTAAAAGTGATATTTCTACTCTGAAATCAAGCGTATCAACGATGCAGGGTAAAGTGTCAAGTCTAGAGGGTTCTGTAGCTGGACTTAGTTCTCAAATGACAGATGTACAGACGTTCTTAAAGAAGCTCGTGAACGTAGTTATCGTTGGTTCAAAAACCGCAGGTATCACAGCTACACAATATGCTAATCTTACAACTGTTTCATACCCAAATGTGGGTTAATAAAAAGGGGGATTTAATATGAGCGCAACTAATAACACAACGTACTACAACTTGCCCATTTTCATAGGTACAGATATTCCATCATGGATGGGTGACTGGAATAACGCAATGACAGCACTTGACACAGCAATAAACGGTGTACACACCGAAGCACAGAGTGCGGCTAACAAGGCAAACAGCGCTAGCAGTAAATCAGATGCTAACACTGAATCGATTGGCGCTATTCAGTCAGAAATTCAGACAATCAAACAGGCGGTACAGAATTATGATTCCATTTTAGATTTTAACGTGGTTGACCTTGCTATCAACCCAAACAACGTAGCAAGTACAGAGGGTTGTTTTATGACACAAAACTCAAACAAAACGTTAAATAAAATTATGGTTTTAGTTGTACTATCTGAAATGACTAATCCTACAACATACACATACACCAAAGAGTCGGGGACATCAGTGTGGTATGATTTATTCACAGTGGAAGATAATTGTTTGAAACTGAACCAAACAAGTCTACCACACTATAAGAACGCGTTAACTGTGGGCGTAATAAATGACTCATCGGGTGACGGCACAGGAAAATTCGAGGGCGGAATGTGGCTAAGAGCATGGTTTGACGGTGCAACAACACATTTCGGGGTTGACACTAACAGAGGTGCTACAGCTTTAAAAGGCGATGTGTTAAACGGAAACTTTGTAGTGTTTACAACAGGTAGTGTATATAACCCCGACAACCCGGACACGGAATAGCATTTATATCTTAGATTTTAGGCAGAGATTTTTCTCTGCCTATTTATTCGTGCATTATATCTATCGTGGGAAACGTGCAGAGAACGGGGAAAAT
>ERZ1643246.2911-NODE-2911-length-15458-cov-10.246835_pt1 | contig 15458 bp, 11 predicted proteins | sample MGYA00579265_ERZ1643246 | MGnify/ENA primary metagenome ERZ1643246 (study PRJEB29033, sample SAMEA4952261) | chicken gut metagenome | biome: Broiler Chicken; feature: Gastrointestinal Tract; material: Caecum | place: Ireland | collected 2018 | study: Broiler... | reverse complement strand
GTGACCTCCTCCTATTAATGACCTCATTTGGTCCAGGATTTCGTCCGCATCCCCCGTTTGTACTCACATTTATGTTCGGATTTAATAAGAAGATGGAAGAAAATCAGTGACAGAATAAACGGAATGGAGAATACGGGTATGGATATTACAATTCATCAGAACGGACAGATCATACATATCAGAAACAGTCAGATCAGTTATGTGATGGAAGTTGTTGACGGCAGATACCTTGTACACAGATATTTCGGAAAATCGATCCGCAGATACCGGGGGATGGGAGTCCCCCGGTATTTTAAACGCGGATACAGTACGGAACATGAGTGCGGGCAGGAATATGTATCTTTTGACGATTTCCCCTTTGAATACCCTCTTCGCGGGCACGGTGATTTCCGTATGCCGGCATTTGCCGTGACGCAGGAAAACGGTCTGACGTATTCTAACCTTATCTTTCAAAGCGTAAAGGTATGGGACGGCAAACCGCAGATCGAAGGACTACCGTCACTGAATGCCGGGAGCCGGGAGGCAAAGACAGTTGAGATCATATGCGCAGATCCGAAGATCGGGCTTAAAGTAACACTTTATTACACAGTGATCGGAGAAATCGGAGCTGTGATCCGGCATCAGAAAATAGAAAATACAGGAGATCAGGTGCTGTATCTCCGGAATGCGCAGAGTTTCTCGCTGGAGCTGCCGGCACGGGAGTATGACTTTCTGTCTCTGTACGGCACACACGCAAAAGAAGGAAACCGGGACCGTTTCCGGCTTCATCACGGAGTCCAGAGAATCGGGAGTGTGCGGGGCAGCAGCAGTCCCCAGCATCAGCCTTTCTTCGCCCTGATGAGTCCGGACGCGTCGGAGGAAAAAGGAGAGGTCTATGGTTTTCATCTGATTTACAGCGGAAATTTTCTGGCTCAGGCAGAGCGGGATCAGTTCGGAAATGTGAGAGCGCAGATGGGGATTCATCCGGATACATTCTGCTGGAAGCTGGCGCCGGGAGAAGCATTTGAGACGCCGGAGGCTGTGCTTAGTTACAGCGGCGGAGGTCTGAACCAGATGAGCCATAATTTCCACAGGCTGTACCGGGAGCATCTCTTTCCGGGGAACTTTGCAGGCAAGACGCGTCCGATCCTGCTGAATTCGTGGGAAGCGATGTACTATGACGTCAGTCTGGAGAAAATCGAAATTCAGGCTGATCTGGCCAAGAAACTCGGAATGGAACTTTTCGTGTTGGATGACGGATGGTTCCGGGCGGGCAATGACAGCCGCAGCTCTATGGGAGACTGGATCTGTAATGAGAAAAAACTGCCCGGCGGTATTGCAAAAGCAGCAGAGATCGTGCACGGGAAAGGCTTGAAATTCGGGCTCTGGTTCGAGCCGGAGGCAGTCAGCCGGAGGAGCCGTCTTTATGAGGAGCATCCGGACTGGGCATTAAATGTGCCCGGATATCACATCACAGAAGGGCGGCACGAGTACTTGCTGGATCTCTCCAGGGAAGACGTGAGAAATTATCTGAAAAAAATGCTGGATTCCTACCTGAAAAGCGGAGATATCGACTATATTAAATGGGATATGAACCGTCCTCTGACAGATGTGAATTCCGCCCTGATCACTGCTGACAGAAAAGGAGAGATAAGCCACCGATATATTCTCGGACTCTATGATATCCTGGGATGGTTAAAAGAAACCTATCCGTCAGTCCTTGTAGAAGGATGCTCAAGCGGCGGAGCAAGATTTGACCCGGGGATGCTGTATTATGTATCCCAGAACTGGGCGAGTGACAATACGGACGCCTTTGACCGGCTGACGATCCAGTCCGGATTCAGTCTGTTATACCCGCCTGAAGTGATCGGAGCACACGTAAGCATCACCCCCAATCATCAGACCGGGAGAGTTACTCCTCTGGATACAAGATATCAGGCGGCAAGACTGTTCAATCTCGGATACGAACTGGATCTGACAAAATGTACGGAAGAAGAAAAAGAAAAAATCCGGTATCAGACGGAAGAACACAGAAAAGAGCAGGAACAGCTTATGGGAGGGACATTTTACCGGCATGACGTCCCCAATGACAACTATGTTATGTGGTCTGTGGTGACGGATAAAATATGCACTGCAGTGATCTTCCAGAAATTCTTTGATCCCCTCTGCTCACACGGGCGATTCCGTCTGCTGGGACTTGATCCGGAAGCGGATTATGCAGATGCAGAGTCAGGAAAAATATGGGGTGGAGATGAACTGATGCAGATCGGTCTCACCGTGCCGCTTGTGAAAGAGGATTTCCATGCATTTGCGGTGACATTGAGAAAGGGATGAAAAAGTCTGACCAATCTGCAGACAGACGGAAACGGCCTATGCGGCCAGCTTCCGTCTGTCTACAACCGGTTTTAAGAACATGGCAAGAAATGCAGCCAGTATCCTCGCGATAACAGTGCTCCACCAGACCATGATCTGTCCGCCTGCCAGCGGCGGGAGGATAAGCATGAGTACCAGCATAAGTACAGGTTCAATATAAGTCAGGACATAAGAAAGGCTGCTCTCTTCCATGGCGTAGAAGCTTGCCGTAGTTACCCGGGTGACCGCTACAAAAGGAACAGAGATAAGAAAGATCGGCATAATTCTGGCAATTTCCATATTAACTTCAGGAGATGAGCCGAAGAGGATACCGATATAATTTCTTGCTGCAAAGAGAATGACACAGCTGATAACGGCGAGAAAAATACCGCATCCGTATGCCAGCCGCCGTATACTTTTCAGCCTGTTCAGGCTTTTTTCTCCGTAGTAACGGCTGATGATGGGCTGACTCCCGTCACCGACGCCCTGAAAGAGCAGATATACGATACAGATAATGTAGGCGATGCAGGCGTAGACTGCCACAGCCTGGCCTCCCCCGTAAAGTATGGAAAAGCGGTTTATGATAATCAGTGATATGTTTGGCGTCATTGTAAGCCCGAACGGGGAAATCCCCACTTTGATAACGGAACCGGCCAGCTTTATCAGTCTGGAAAATCCAATACACAGGGTAAATATTTTCTCGCGCATGAAATATACGAGGGCAAAAAGGAGTGTTATGCCTTGCCCGAGGATTGTTGCCAGCGCCGCACCGGTGAGACCCTGTCCGAATACCCAGACAAACAGGTAGTCAAGGACAACATTGGTGATAAATCCCGCGATCATCGATATCATGGCATAGAGCGGGCCTCCGTGGTTGCGGATAAAGGGAATGAGCCCCGTGCTGAGGATCTGTAATACTGCTCCCAGTGCAATGACAGTATTATATTCTACGCCCAGAGAAAGCAGTTCTCCTTCAGCTCCCAGAAGACGCAGGATGGGAGTGTTAAAACCCAAAGTCAGTACAGTCAGGATCACGCTGCAGATGATCAGCATCCATAGAGTGACTGCTGTGAAATCTCCGGCGCGTTCTTCTTTTTTCTCAGCCATACTGATGGAGTAGTAGACGGCTCCGCCTATGCCGATCCCGGTGCCCGCAGCCTGAAGAACGGCGGAGACAGGATATGCCACGTTTATGGCGGAAAGTCCGATATCCCCTACACTGTGCCCTACAAAAAAGCCGTCCACAATCGCATAGATCCCGGATAATGCAAAGGACAGGACGGAAGGAATCACGTATTTCAGGAAAGTCTTCATCTCACTCATACAGTTTGGTTCTCCTTTTCAGCTCTTTTTCAAACGGTCGATTCGACAATTTTATTGCCTCAGACAGCGGATATTATATGGAGCATAAATTCTTATGTCAAGTAATGTATGCCGCCCATTTCTGTTTTTACAAATACAGAATATATCGGGCCAATGTGTGATTTGACTGATTGAAAGACCTGATAACAGACTGATTACAGCAGAATATGTCCTTTAGGCCGACAGGACATGCACAGTCTGTTGCTATTCTGACTAAAATACTTAAAATAAGAGCATAAGTTTTGTGAAAAAGTAATTACTTATCCGGCTCCATGGAGCTGAAAGCAATCTTATGATCCGGCCGATATGCGCAGTCACCGGAGACAACAGAATGAATGGGAGGTAGAAACTTATGAAACGATCCAGATTATGGACAGGTCTGGCATCTGCGTGCTCCTTTTTACTTACCGCCTCGATTTTGGGGATGAACTGTATGATGAGTTATGCGGGAACGGTCAACGGCGCCCTGGGCATATCGACCAGCAGGGTAGTAAATGAAGATGGCGCAGACGCAGATGAGACGACTTATTTTGAGAGTGAGTATGGCGAGCTCAACGCAGAGAACCTGCAGACACTGATTTCCGATACTTATGCGGAAAGCGTGACAGAGCAGGAGGAAGGCTCCGTCCTTTTGAAAAATGAAGACAATGCCCTGCCCCTTTCAGAGGATGAGACAAGGGTTACACTTTTCGGACACGCGGTGGCACAGCCGCTTTACAAAAATTCATCTGCAGGATCCAGCGGTTATGAGGGCGAGTATTGCATCGATCTCTATACGGCACTGACGGATGCGGGATTTGCAGTCAATGATACTCTTTACGATGCATATGTAAACAGCGACACAACGAGAGGCAACGGCTCTGCTACATTCGGGCAGGAAGCAACAGAATGGTCAATGGGCGAAGAAGATATCTCTTTTTACACAGATGAGCTTCAGGCGTCATGGGCGGATGATTACAATGATGTGGCAATTGTAATGTTTGCAAGAGAAGGCGGCGAAGGTGTAGAAGTCTATACAGAAGATCCGGCAGAGGGAATCAGCCAGCTTGCACTTCATCAGGAAGAGAAGGATCTGCTGCAGATGATTAAAGACTCGGGAAAGTTTGAGAAAACAATCGTTCTGATCAACAGCGGCAATGCAATGGAACTGGGATGGCTGGATGAATATGATGTGGATGCGTGCCTGTGGATCGGACTGCCCGGACAGAGAGGCTTTGAGGGTGTGGCAAATATTCTTACAGGTGCAGCTAATCCTTCCGGACATCTCTCTGATACATATGCGGTGAATTCGCTTTCGGCACCGGCGGTTGTAAACGGAAGCTACAACAATCAGAACTGGACGAATCTTGATTATGTTCTGGAAAATTCCGATGAGACGGACAGCAGTATTTCATGGTACACGGTACAGGCGGAAGGCATTTATATCGGATATAAATATTATGAGACAAGATATGAGGATCTGATTCTCGGACAGGGAAATGCAGACTCTGTAAACGGATCTTCCACTGGAGAAGCATGGAATTATACTGACGAAGTTTCCTATCCGTTCGGATATGGTCTGTCTTATACAACATTCGATCAGACTCTGGACAGTGTGGAAGTGACAGATGACACGGTCACAGTTACCGTTACGGTTACAAACACAGGCGATGTAGCAGGAAAATCTGTTGTACAGGTCTACGCACAGACCCCGTACGGAGATTATGAGAAAGAGAACCTTGTGGAAAAATCGGCAATCCAGCTTGTAAACTTTGACAAGACGGATGTGCTGGAACCGGGTGAGTCAGAGACGGTTACGATAGAATGTGACAAGTACCTTCTTGCAAGCTATGATTATACTAATGCACAAGGGTATATCATGAGTGAAGGCGATTATTATATTTCTGTCGGCGATAATGCACATGATGCACTGAACAATGTGCTGGCGGCAAAGGGCGCATCGGGTATGGTAGATGTGTCAGGGGCGCCGGCAGCAGGCTCTGCTGACAAGACTTATACGTGGGCTGAAGAATTTGACGACACGACATACAGGACTTCCCAGTATACGGACGAAGAAGTGACGAATCAGTTTGCAGACTGCGACATTAATTACTGGCAGGAAGATTCTGTGACGTATCTCAGCAGAAATGACTGGGATGGAACATATCCTACAGCTCCGACTCAGGTAGAGGCAACAGACGAAATGATTGAGGTACTCAACGGTGATTACTATGAGAAGCCGGAAGATGCAGGATCAGTAAGCGATTACACGCTTGGAGACAATCAGGATATTCCGCTGGCAGCGCTCATCGGTGCAGACTTTGATGATGAGGCGTGGGAAGAATATCTGAATCAGTTCACGCTGGAAGAACTGGCGACAATACCGGCGGATAACTTCGGAACAGCAGAGATCCCGAGTGTGGGAAAACCGGCGATTCTTGCAGGTGACGGACCGGACGGCGTAGGCGGAACTTTTAATGCAGAAGAGTACGGCGATGACAGAGACGACTGTGCGTTCCCGTGTGAAAATATTCTTGCATCTACATTTAATAAAGATCTGATGCTGCGAAGAGGAGAACTCATGGGTGAAGAAGCGCTGTATCTCGGAATGGCTTATGTGTGGATGCCGGGAGTCAATCTCCACAGAACACCGTTTGGAGGAAGAAACTTTGAGTACTATTCAGAGGATGCAAATATGAGTTATCTGTGTTCTGCACAGACGGTGCAGGGGATGGCGTCCAAAGGCGTTCATGCTGGAGCAAAGCACCTTACAGGAAATGATCAGGAGAACAACAGAGAGGGAATCAGTGTATTCTTTAATGAACAGGCATTCCGCGAGGAATCTCTAAGAGGCTGTGAGGGAGCATTAACACAGGAAAAAAGTCTGGCAGTTATGCATGCGTTCAACCGGCTTGGAATGAAATGGAGTTCGGCGAGCGAGGCACTCTGTACTCAGGTCGTAAGAAACGAATGGGGATTCATGGGAATTGAAGAGACGGATGCGATTGCAGGCGGAAGTACATTTAAACTTCATTTCCCATCTACTCTTGCAGCAGGTACAAATGTTTACTGCCTTGACTTCTCAGGCGACAGCACGACGGCTCTTGTAAATGCAATTGAGGAAAATGACGACGGATATCTTCTCGGCAAGCTCAGAGAGACGGCACATTATTATCTGTATGCAATTGCCAACAGTTCAGTTATGAACGGGTACAGTACAGACTCTGTCGTAGAATCAGTAATACCATGGTGGCAGCCGGCTATGTATGTTATCATAGGAGTATTTGCAGTACTTGATATCTTCCTGATCGTTATGCTTGTCCGTGGAAAGAGAAAGGACACTGTCCGTGTTGAGGAGGTGCAGAAATAATGAAAGAAAAGCTTGAAACAAAAGCCGTGGGATTTTACTTTATCGTGTTAGCTGCCCTGCTGGGCGTTATTTCCCTGATACGGTATGCAGTCTGGGCGCCGGCGCATGATGCGATGGATGTACTGACAATGGCGGCGCTTGTGATCGGGATTGTCATAGGGATCATACTTATGGTAAAAAACAATGATTATCTGGTTATCGTGATGACTGTGTGTTACAGTATAGCAACAGTGAAGCTCCTGACAGATTCAGTCGGATCTTTTGTGGATGCGATCCAGGGAATCAATATGTTCGGCGACTCTTCCCAGGTTGGGACGATTATATCTATCGCCGCGGTGATGGGAGTAAGCATTCTGCTCTCAATCATATCAGGATTTTTAAAACGAGTGAAAGAATAAATGCATAGATAAAGTCTCCCCTGGGGCGCATAAGAGTGTTCCGGGGGAGTTTCTGGCTGAAAAAAGAGGAATAAAGATTATGAATAAAATATCATTTAACAATGCATGGCTCTGTTACAGGACCGGTCATCCGGAAGAGAACTTTTCGACGGATGCGCCCCATGACGCCATGCTTCTTGACGGGAAAAGTGAGACGAGTCCGGGCGGAGTCAATAACGGATGGTATGACGCGCAGGACTATACATATGAGAAAAAATTCTTTGTGCCCGCAGAGTGGCATGGAAAAGTTCTGATTTTGGAATTTGAAGGCGTCTATCGAAAAGCCACAGTGTCGGTAAACGGGCAGAAAGCGGCTTATCATGATTACGGATACACAGGATTTTATATTGATATCTCAGAATTTGTGTCATATGGAGAAGAAAATCATCTGAAGGTCGAAGTGGTTAACAGTGATCAGCCCAACAGCAGATGGTATTCGGGAACAGGAATTTACCGCCCGGTATGGCTGTATATACTGCCGGTGAAGCATATCAAAATGGACGGAATCCGTGTTGCTACACTGGATTATAAGACGCGCAGCATATCAGTATCTGTGGAGACCGAAGGACACGGAGAGCTCCTGTTCGAGGTATTTGATCAGGATCGGGTGATCGCAGAGAAGAAAAGTATGTCAGAAAATGGGCAGGCATTATGGGAGACAAGCATACCCGCTGCAGAGCTCTGGTCGCCGGAATCGCCGAAGCTGTATACGTGCCGTGTGACCTTTGGCGAGGATGTCCGGGAAGTGAAATTCGGGATCCGCACGGTAGAGTGCAGCCCGGATAAAGGTTTCTGCATTAACGGAGAGCGGGTGATCTTAAGGGGCGCCTGCATCCACCATGATAACGGACTGCTCGGGGCCTGTGCATATGATTTCGCTGAGAGGCGTAAAATCCGTATTCTGCATGAAAATGGATACAACGCTGTCCGAAGCGCCCATAACCCTTGTTCCAAAGCACTGCTTGAAGTATGCGATGAGCTGGGAATGCTTGTTATGGATGAATATATTGATGGATGGTATATACATAAAACAAAATACGACTACGCAACAGAAATTGAAAATAATTACAGGAAAGATCTGGCGGATATCGTGGCAAAAGATTACAATCATCCGTCCGTAGTGCTTTATTCTACGGGAAACGAGGTGTCGGAGACTTCGCAGAAAAAAGGAATCCGTTTTTGCGGTGAGCTGACTCAGAGATTCCACGAACTGGATGCGACGCGCCCGGTGACCTGCGGAATCAATATTTTCTTCAATTTTTTATATTCTATGGGATTCGGCGTGTACAGTGATAAGAAAGCAGATCAGGCACTGGAAAATGTGAAAAAGAAGAAGGCCGTCGGAAGTGAATTTTTCAATAAGCTGTCGGGAATCATGGGAGCAGATTTTATGAAATTCGGCGCTACACTGTATCCCTGCGATCTTAAGACAAGGGATGCTTTCGCCAATATGGACATTGCGGGGTATAACTATGGCATTAACCGATATGTCCATGATCTGAAGAAATATCCGGATCGTATGATCCTCGGAAGTGAAACCTTCTGCTCGGATGCGTACAGATTCTGGGAACTGGCAAAAGAGAATAAACGTATCATCGGAGACTTTGTCTGGGCCGGGATGGATTATCTCGGAGAAGTGGGAATCGGTTCATGGGAATATAAGGATTATGCTCCGCGTTTCGACAGCGGGCTCGGATGGGTGAGTGCAGGTTCAGGAAGGATCGACCTGACCGGAAAACCGCTGGCTGAGATGGCATATACGAGAGTCGCTTTCGGTCTGCAGGATATCGCCATCGGAGTGATACCGGTGGACAATACAAACAGTCCCCATTCACCGTCTGCATGGAAGATGACCAATGCGGTGGAGAGCTGGTCATGGAATGGCTGTGACGGGAAAGAAGCAAAAGTGGAGGTTTATGCGCGTGTCCATCATGTGTCCCTGTATATTAACGGAAAGTGCATAGGCACGAAACAGATGAAGAACGACTGCCGAGCCGTATTTAAGACTGTATATCAGCCGGGAGAGATCCGTGCAGAGGCATTTGACGCGCATGGAAATACAATTGCGGAATGCACGCTGAATACAGCGGGAGATGAGACTAAGCTTACGCTGGAACCGGAACTGAAGAGTGTGACAGCGGATGATCTGCTCTACGTGCGGATGAAATATACGGATGAGAAAGGAACAGTGAAACCGCTTGCCAGGGGAGAAATCAAGGTGAATGTCAGCGGAGGAAAGCTGATCGGTATCGGCAGCGCCTGCCCTTACTATGAGAAGAGTTACCTCGGAGATACAGCGGATACATATTACGGGGAGGCGCTGGCTGTTATCCGTCCGGATAAAAGCGGCAAGATTATATTGGATGCACAGAGCAGATATGGAGACGCTCAGACGGAGGTGGACGTGCTATGAAAGAGAAGTGGGAGCAGTTTCAGAAAAAGCACCCCAAAGCTGCAAAGTGGCTCTATCAGATATTTTACTTCTGGGTGTTCAGTATGGGAGTGACGATCCTGCAGTATCTGATGTTTACATTTTTCCCGTATCTGTTCGGCATCGGGCTGGCGGGAACAGAGTTTATGTGGCCCCAGATTCCGATTCATTTTGCGGGCTTTGATTATAAATGGAATATTCTCGGATACGAGGTGGCGAGAAATGCCGCCGGCGAAGTGGTGATCGGCGGAGGGCTCGGGTACTTTATCAGTTATGAGCTGGGAACATTCCTTGCCCAGTGCGTGAATTTCCCGCTCCAGAGAAATATCACATTTAAGAGCCACGGTAATCTTGCATGGCAGATTATGTGGTACTTTATTGCGTGGGTATTGATATCACTTGTGTGTAATGCGGTAAACGGGCTGTGGATGCCGATTGCCCAGAATTATTTCGCACCGGCTGTCTATAACATTCTTGTGACTTTCATCACGGGTGGAGTTTCCATGGTGATCTATTTCTTTGTTTATAAGATCATCTTTCCGGAAGGCGAGGCAAAAAAGGCAGTATAATGTTATAATGAACAAAATCTGTTACTAAAGAGTGGGAAAATCAGCGAGGCGGGAACTGTTTATGATAAAAATTGCAGTAATCGATGACGAGATAGAAGAGCGGGAAAGGCTGCTCGGGTATTATCAGAGGCTTAAAGCAGAAGTGAGAGATGAGCTTGAGATCCGCACTTTTGTTTCGGGAGATGAATTCCTCGGAGAAAGTGAAGAATCTTATGACCTGATCTGTCTGGATATTGATATGGAGGGGCGTGACGGTATCGAGACAGCGAAGGAAATACGGGAAAAAGACGGGCAGGTGCTCATTATATTTGTAACGAATATGGCGCAGATGGCAATACGTGGATATGAAGTGCAGGCACTGGATTTTGTGATTAAGCCGGTCAATTATTATTCCTTTGCCATGAAGATGACAAATGCGTTCAATATTATCAGAAACCGAAAGACCAGGAACATCATTCTGACAACACCCGGCGGAATGCAGAGAATCTCTACGGATGACCTTTATTATGTGGAAGTTGCGGGACATTATCTGTATTACCATACAAATAATGGTGTGTTCCGGCAGAAAGCGCCGATGAAGGAAATCGAGGACAAACTTGCCGGACTGTCGTTTAAGAGGTGCAATAACTGTTACCTTGTGAACTTAAAGTATGTCAGCTCTGTTAACAAAGACGACCTGCAGGTCGGCGGAGACTGGCTGAAGATCAGCAGACCGAGGAAGAAAGAATTTCTGCAGTCGCTGGCAAATTATATGGGAGGAATTGACTTATGATGATGGAAGCCTGGAATAATATATCCTATATGGTGGAACTGCTCGCGGCGTGTATGATCTTCATTATTCCGATGCGGCGGAAAAAAGGCTTTTGGGTCCGTTCGGGAATTATGGGGTTCCTGCTTTTTGCTCTTGCGTATATCGAGAATTCGCAGTGGGGAATTCCGCCTGTCGGTATACTTCACTTCGCGTACTGGACGGCATATCTGATCGCAAGCGGAGTATTTATCTGGGTGTGTATGGGACAGGGACCGCTGCGGGCGGCTTACTGTGCCATATTTGCCTGTGCGGTCCAGCATATTGCATATGATCTTTACCTGATTTACGCGATGCTCGGCGGAAAAAGTAATGTAATAACTGTTCTTATCTATATTATTGTTTATGCCGCGGCTTATGTGTTTGTGGCGAGAAAGCTTCCGGAAGGGGACGGTGTTGTAGTCAGTAAGAAATCACTGTTTCCCATGGCGACGATCATCATGCTTGTTCTTGTCCTGAGTATAATGGATGATTCCTTTATTGCCGGTTTTGAGGCGGGCAGTCTGCACCGTGTGATTTACCGGATCATTGATGCTTTGTGCTGCTTCTATGTGCTGTGGGTGCAGATCAGCCAGAAAGAGCTGATGAAGCTGCAGAATGAACTGTCGGGAATTAATGCGGCATGGCGCCTTCAGAAAGAACAGTATGAAATGACGGGCGATACGATTGAGAACATTAACAGGAAATGCCATGACCTGAAACATCAGATACGGGCGCTGCGAAATATGACTGACGGTCAGGAGAGAGAAGAGTATCTGAATGAGCTTGAAAATGATATTATGATTTATGATACCGCGCTTCAGACGGGAAACCGCGCACTCGATATTGTACTCATGGAGAAAGCACTTTTCTGTAAAAATCATGGAATCAACTGGACATGCATGGCAGACGGAGCCAGACTTGATTTTATGAAAGTTGAGGATATTTATGCAATCTTCGGAAATGCACTGGACAATGCGATCCGTGCCGTCATGGAACTGGAGGATGCAATGAAACGGGTTATCAGCGTAAAGATCGTCATCCAGAACAGCATCCTTATGATTCAGATCCAGAACTATTACAAAGGCAGCCTGCATTTTGAAAACGGGCTGCCGCTGACAACAAAGAAAAATAAAAGAGACCATGGATATGGAATGAAAAGTATTCAGCACACTGCAGAAAAGTATAATGGCACTATCACAGTAAATACGGAGAATGCCATCTTTATGCTGCAGATACTGATACCGGTGGCTGGAGCGAAAAGTGCATGATGGCCGGAGGGGCCGCCCTCCGGCTCTTGAGAGTCCTAATCAAATCCTTTCCGTTTTTTTGCCGCTTCGATCAGCTCTTTCGCCTCCTCGAATGCTTCAGGGAGGTATTCTTCTGTCCATTCTTTCCCGGCTTTTTCCTGTTTTTTGATCTCTTCCCAGCTCTCCTTTGATCCGTCTGTGCCCGGGCCGTCCGAATCGCCGAAGACGTGCGGATGGCGCCGGATCATTTTGTCAATGATAGACTGGATTACATCATCCATGTTGAAGAGCCCCTCTTCCTCCGCAATCCGGGCGTGGAGCACTACCTGCATGAGCAGGTCGCCCAGCTCTTCTTTCAGATTGTCGGCGTCTCCGGTCTGATCCAGTATGTTGATTCCGCAGATTACTTCGGCTGCTTCCTCGATACACGTCTTTTTCAGGCTCATATGGGTCTGCGCACGGTCCCACGGGCATCCGTCCGGAGCCCGCAGGCGTGCGATAACCTCTTCAAATTCCTCAAATTTTGTCATTTTCTGAATCTCCTATGCTTTGTAATCACTATTTGCTCATACACTGTTTTTATCTTACTACGTTTGAAAGAGAGGTGCAAGGCGAACGGAATATGTTGTTACAGTCACTGTACAGGAGTATAATAGGAGGATCAGAAACAGTCACAGACATGATCGGGGAGGCTGAACGATATGAAAAAGATATATGTATGCACATTAGCTGTATTTCTGTCATTTGGTGTAATTTTTTATCTCATTCTGACAATACTGCTGCCGGTTACATACAGGCGCAGTTTTGCTGTTCTGACTTCTGAGGGAAAAAATTATGTTTTGGAATGCTATGTGCCGGGCCGCGCGAGCCATGCGATAGTCACAAATGATTCAGGAAAAGCACGAATCACATACAGTGAAAAGGACAATGGAACCCTTGTGCAGATAGAAACAAAGTCACGCCCGGGGTTTTTGAATATATTGAATGTTTCAATCTGGTTCGCCCCTGAGAATGAAGAAGAACTTCTGCCGGAATTCCCGCCATCATTCGGTAATTTTGGCGATGAAGGAAAAGTGTCATACGATATTTTGGAAAATGGGGAGAAAGCAGAGGCGTTTCAGGCGTATGACAAGGTATCTGAAGGAAAAACGGGGGCGGTCTTTTCCGTTCTTTTATGTACGATAGGTCTTGCAGTTGTTCTTTGTGTTAATTTAGCAGCCGGAAAAATCAGAAGAAAGAAAAATTTAAGTTATAGTTCTTTGGTGAGCATATCGGATGATTATTTTGGAAAATATGTATGCCGGAGAATTTCTTTGGAAAAGAAGCAATGGCTGGAAAAGCGAATGAAAAGATGTGTGTTTTTCCAGAGTTGTCTGGCGGTTCTGGCTGTTATGTTTGTTTCCGGTCTGCCTCTTTGGCTGGATCTGACATTGCAGTTCTGGAATTATATCGGAGTTCTGGTGCTTGTTTTTATCGGGGGAATTATCTTGAAGCAGGTTCTGGCCTTATATCTGACCATACCGATCTCAAGAATCAGACCGACACAGGAAACGGCTCCGGAAATCTGGTGGTACGGATACCGGCTCCATGATCTTGATGAGGGCTATGGGGCGGTATGGTCCCTGTCTGATTTGTCTATGGCAATGGCTATGACTTTAATGGGGCATCCGGAGGAGTCGTACGCATTTGCGGAAAATATCTGGAAAGAATTCGGCTGGAATCTGACACTCGGAAAGTGGTATGGCTTGTATCATTTTATCCAGTGGGTAAACTGTACTTTGACAGGCAGAGAAGAGGAGCGTAAGATTCACAGGGAAAATGCGGAGAAGGAATTCAGACGCAAGCCGAAAAAGGCACTGTACCAAAGACTGATGAAAATAGCGGAGAGCGTTAAATAAAGAAAAGGTCCCGTAAATCTATTGTGATAAACGGGAACTTTTCCTTTATGGAATATCAGCTGTGTATCTGTCAGGCTTCTGTATAATTCACACCTGTCTCTTTATCAAAGAAGTGCATCTTTGACGGCATGAATACGAAGTTGATTCTGTCGCCGATCTGGCTGATCTCATATTTGGATACACGGGCTACGGCCTGAGCACCGCCGAAGTTGAAATACAGGTTGTTCTCATTACCCATAACCTCTGTGTCTGTAATGACTGCGTGCTGGGCGTTGTCTTTGTTGAGCTCCATGTTCTGTGCATCCATCTTGATATCTTCGCCGCGGATGCCGAGTACCATTTCGCCCTGACGTCCGTTCAGTTTCTTCATCATGCCCTCGGACAGTGTCATTGTGCTGCCATCATTGAATTTCACGGTGTCTTTGTCAACTGTCACATCGAAGAAGTTCATCTGCGGAGATCCGATGAATCCTGCTACGAACTGGTTTACCGGGTGATCGTAGAGCTCCATCGGTTTTCCAACCTGCTGGATCACACCGTCTTTCATGATAACGATACGGTCAGCCATTGTCATAGCCTCGACCTGATCGTGTGTTACATAGATCGTAGTAGCGCCGATCTGTCTGTGGAGCTTGCTGATCTCGGTTCTCATGCTGACACGGAGTTTCGCATCAAGGTTTGAGAGAGGCTCATCCATGAGGAACACTTTGGAGTTCTTTACGATCGCACGTCCGAGTGCTACCCTCTGGCGCTGGCCGCCGGAGAGGTTTTTCGGTTTGCGGTAGCGGTATTCCTCCAGACCGAGGATCTTGATCGCCCAGTCGACTTTCTGTTTAATCTGGTCTGCAGGCATTTTCATATTCTTCAGGCCATATCCGATGTTTTTCTCAACGGTCATATGCGGATAGAGAGCGTAGTTCTGGAATACCATTGAGATGCCTCTGTCTCTCGGCGCCACTTCGTTTATTTTTTTGCCGTCTATGTAGAGCTCGCCGCCCGTGATCTCCTCAAAACCTGCGATCATGCGGAGCGTCGTTGATTTTC
>ERZ1643246.2910-NODE-2910-length-15458-cov-30.281439_pt1 | contig 15458 bp, 26 predicted proteins | sample MGYA00579265_ERZ1643246 | MGnify/ENA primary metagenome ERZ1643246 (study PRJEB29033, sample SAMEA4952261) | chicken gut metagenome | biome: Broiler Chicken; feature: Gastrointestinal Tract; material: Caecum | place: Ireland | collected 2018 | study: Broiler... | reverse complement strand
CACAGCATCCATATTCTCCCTCACTTTCTTATAACGTAACTGCCTGTCCGCAATAGGGACAGTTATTAAATCCACACTCTTTCAAGTTCCATAAATCCTCGCCGCAGTTTGGACACAGAAGTTTACCATCCTCTTCATCTCCGTAAAATTCACAAGTCTTCGGCTTCTGCTTCTCCACCGCTTCCCTGCATTCCTCCACAGTGCCGATTTCCCGGTACTGCTGCACTTCTTTGAGTGCTTCGATGGCCATATTCAGCGATTCTCTCAACATCTGATACCCGCTTGTAGGCATATTTGATTTTATTGTTTCTATTGCTTCCTCTGGTGTTTTAATTAAAACTTCATTTCCCGTCATGGTTATCGCTCCTTTCCCTATTTCCCTGAATAACGACTTTTATATTCGTACACAATATCTTGTAATCGTCTTGTTTCGTGGCAGTCCGGGAAGTTATATCTCATTTCCATTTCCACGACGTTCTGGACAGATTTCAGAAGCATCTTCAAAGCTTCATTCTCCTCCATTAGCCGCCGCTTTTCTGCTACCAATTGCCCTTTTCCGATTTCCGGACGAATGAAGGATTCCAGTGTGTCTGCCTCTTTCAATAATCTTTCATATTTTGTCATATATTTCTGATACCCTGTGTCCGCCCAGTTTCCATACGCCTCATCCGCTTCGCTTCTTAATGTCTCGATTTTTTTTGTTTACCCTATCCTTTATTCCGGAGATATACTTATCTGTGTTCATTCCGTCTTACTCCTCTCTGTACGGCGCCGGCATATGGCGCCAAGCATTTACATATAGGTCCATTGTGATGCATGGAATATCCTCATCACCAATGTAGAAGTTTCCGCCGCCATCCGTGTCCTGCTCGTATCTTCCAATGTTCGGAAGTGAAAAATTATCGAATGACAGTAAAATGTATCTATCATCTTCCGGCAATCTCTCTTCAACAGGAATCCATCCGTCATTCATGTGTTTGCGGATAATATCCCGCGCCTCCAAAAGACCTTCTCTCTTTCTCCCCATACTTCCTGATATTTTGATGTCGATCTCTTCCAGAATCTTCTCTAATTCTCGCATGTCATTCCTCCCACTTAAGCCTCTGTCCGCACACATGACAAAAGTTTCCTTTTAGTCCTCCTGCGTACTTTCCACACCCCGGGCATTTATACCAGTGTTCGTCAAACTCTACTGGCCTTTTCGCTGTATCTCGCTCTTTCAGCTCCTGTATTTCTCTCCGCAGTTCCGCACACTCCCGGGATTTCTCCCGAAGGCAGAACTGCATGTCCTTGATCTGCTGAGGCGTAAGGTCAGTGTCCTCGTAAGGTTTAAGTTCTTCAAGCCGTTTTCTGACATCGCGCACCATATCCGCTATATTGAGCTGTCCGGTAAATACTTTGTCGTTCTTGTGATCTTCTTCAACTTTTTCCAGATTTCTAATCATTCGTTCTGTATCCATCTCCACTCACCTCAAAATGTGCATTCGCCGCAAATTCCTGTCTCGCTTAGGTATGCTGGGCTTTCTTTGCATACGCATAACTCTATCTCTTCTTCGTCTCTGTTCTCTATCTTTTTCATCCACGGACAGTCACAACATTCATGGACTGTTTCCCCGTCACCTGCTGCCGCATCCGGACCTTCTCCGTATTTTTCTGCACAGGCTTTACTATCGGGATTGAGAAACATACAAGCTCCCTCTGTGATCTCACACTCCCATCCGTGATATTCATCTGTTCTCTTTGCTGCTTTACACGTCATGTTACATCCTCCTTTTTCACACATTTTTGACATGTCTATCACGCATTCTTCATAATCGTTTGTTATCTTATACTCAAACAAAGGGATAATCCCTTTTGACATATATCTTTCCTTTCCCTGCCGGATCATTGGATCCGGCTTATTTTACGTTAGTACACCCCTTATAGCCTCTTTAATCTCATCTGTTGTTTTTCGGATCACCTCTAAGGCTTCTGACAGATCCATATCCCGTGTAGATAACCGGTCTGAGGATACTTTCCTTTTGAGCAGAAAGATTACCTCTTCAATATCTCCGCAATAACCAACTGTTTCGTATACGGTTTTTCCCTCTTTATCTGTTTTCCCTTTGTTTACCGCAAGGGTAAAGCCCATATTGTTAGGAATTGCACAGTAATTATCTATCAATCTGATCATGTTCACTCCTCCCTGCTTCCTTCTATGACTTTCCATTTTTTCCTTAATTTCCCGGCATGATAATTATCTATTTCATATCGCGCGCATATTTTTACAGGATTTCTGTTTAGATTAATGTGATCCCAGTGGTAACATTCTTCTTCGCACCGATAACATATCTCACCATGATCCGCATGTATGTTTCCAAAACTTTTTGCGCATCTGTTACACAAGCATGATCCGCAGGCCGTAATTGTCTCCATCACAAATAGTTCTTTCCGAATATCTCCATGAATTCTTCCCGGCTGTGGGTCTTTTCAAATTCCTGCTGGCCGATCTTATGTAATAGTTCTCTTGTCTCTTTGCAGTTGTGGACTGCCAGCTTTCCGGTCAAATGATGATCCGGGCAGAGATAAACTTTCAATCCGTACTCTTCGGAGTGGATCCGGTTTGATCCTCCGAATATGTGGTGTTCATGAAGTTGTCTGTGTAATTTATGGTTTCCATCAAGCAGCATGCAAAGGTAACATGTGTGGTCTTTGTCGTGTAAAATGCTTGGTGAGTGATGTTTCCTCTTCTTTTTTGTTTTGATTTTTGGAAATAGCAATCCTGCTGCCATTCCGGCCTCCTTTCCGGGGGATGTAACAGGCATCCCCCTTATCTATATGGATTTTAGATTGCACCCTTAATTGTTTGGTATAGCTTCTTCTTTTCATTCCACTCCACCGCGACAGGATTTCCGCAATTTATACACTCAATGTCAAATTCTTTTTCCAGTCTGTTAGTTCTGTATAGGGAATGTCTTCCACATTCGCAGTCAACATTCAGATATACCAACTCTTTCAGTTCTATGCGCTTTCCGCATGATCGGCATATGTGCTCCCGAGTTGGTTTTTTCGCGCAATAAGAAACCGTCTCGCCGCACTCCGGGCACTTGATATGTAAAAATCTGGGATATCCTTCATCCTCCTGCTGCCCCTTCGGTTCATCCTGTGTTGCTTCGGCTGCTTCCTGGTGGGTTATACCCCCCCCCAGTGATTTTCCCTCTTTCAGTATGGATACTATCTCCCAGAATGTTTTCTGGCTCTCTTCCTCAGTGAGTTTTAATGTGATCGATTCTTTTTCAGTTCGGATCGTTATCATACTTTCTGTACCTCCTTTAAAAATTCCACGAGGCTTGTCTCGCTGTCCGGGTAACGGCTAAATGTCTCATGCCGTTCCCATTTACCCTGTCCGTACTGTCCTTTCGGTGGCTCCGGGCCTCCGATCAGGTGCAGGTAAGAGATCTCGTAATCTCCCATGTATCTGTCCCCGTGTTTTTCCCACACCTCGTCCACCAGGACAGCGCCGTTATCAAAATGATATTCGTAATATTTCGCCCCGGTGTATGGATCCGCATGAACCAGTGGCCAAGTCTTATAACTTCTCAGCCACTCCTTCCGCTCATCGTTGTTTTTCAGCTTCGGAAGAGGTGGCTGTTCTTTTCGGTCTTTTACAAGCTTGATCGCCAGGATGCAATAGCCATCCTCCAGCCCCGTGTAATCGTCCAGGATATATGTGATCTCTGTCTTTAACATCCTCCCGGTGTGGCGGCCTTCGGAAAATTCCAGCATGTTCAGGAGTTCTCCCGTCCGGAACTCTCCTTTTGCAAACCAGAAACTCATGATTCCTGCTGCCACGTCGTCATAATATTTCGCCGGCGTCCGGATCTGATGGATCTTCGGTCCTTCATCAGATGGAAGATGGTTCATTTTCTCTTCATCTTCCATCTCCTTCAACTTTCTCTTAGTCTCCCGGTCAATCCTGGCTTGTTCCTCGCTATACTTCTGTTCTTCGCTCTTTTGCGCCGGCGCAATTTTCTTTTTGCATCCGGAACAATCTTCCGAAACGCACTCTTCCTCCGTATGGTAAATACAATGCTCAAACCTTCTTCCGTGGAGTTTCCCTGGAAGATATTCCGGATGGTTCAGAATATTGTCCTGGCCAGGGATTTCTTCCGGATCAAAATGATTCTTCCAGGTATCTTCCCCGGCGCTTCCGTCAAACACGCTTCCCATGGCTTTGAAAAATTCTGTCCATGTGATATCCCTTGGTTCCCCGTCCGATCCCTTCACAAAGATCTGGTCCGGGTAAAGGATGATAAATATGTTTTCGCTGCGGAAGCGCTTGGATTTTCCATGGTATAAAAACATGGCCATCTCTTTTGTCTCGTCCTCGGTGTACGGACCAATACCGTATTTTTCATAGATCTGGTTCAGATCGTTTTTCCGTTCCCGGAAGAACGCTTCCGCTGCTTCTTTTAAGATTTCGTCCGGATCCTGCTGCCAATTTAGCAGCTTGTCCGGGTTATTTTCGTTTTCTTTGTTAAATCTTGCCAGCTCCCGGATATCTTCCCGTTTAACTTCCGGCCGGATCATGGCGTGGTCGGATTCCGGAATCTGCAGCATTTCTACAAGTTGAGAAAAATTGTATTCCCGGTATTCTTCTTTGAGTTCCGGGGTATCTCCTGGAAGGGAGTATTTCTCGTATACCCGGATAAACCGGCTCACGCCGTCCGGGGACATGCCGAATGTTTCCCGGGCGTAATCCGCAATGCTCCGGAATCCTTTTAATCTGTACGCCCCGGACCGGTCAATACGGGATAAGCTCCATCCTGTCCGGACAAAATTCTTGACGATCCCTCCCAGGTTGTTTTTAATCTCCTGTTCTTCCTGGTTTAATTCTTCCAGTGTCAAGGTTAATTGTTCCATCTTTCTCCTTTCTGCGGACACGTTCCGCTTGAATGTTTATCGGCTTTTCCGGTGTTTTTTTCGCAAAACCGCAGACATTTCTTCAAATTCTGTCCGCGCTTTTTCTGGTTTACGCGCCGCAAAGCCTTGATTTTCCCCGCGCTTTCGGTGTCTTTCGTGTTTTATTCACATTTTCCACTTTCAAAAGCCGGAAAACGCCGATTTTCTACAGCGCGGAGGGGTTTTATTTATACATTTCCATGCTCTCTACTTTGTATCGTACTGCGTGTGGTTTTAGAAGGTCCCTTAACTCTTTCCACAGATCGGTGTTTCTCAAGTCTTTTCCGTCTGATCTCTTCCATCCGGCCTTTTCCCAGTCCGTCAATCTATTATCGGCCAGGTAATGGCTGTCGGTGTGAATCGTGATCAGCGACGGCAGGCGCATCCGTTTCAAAGCGGCCACGGCACACATCAGGAGGAGGCGGTGTCCGGATACGTCCTGGACGTCCTCTTTTTCTTCCAGGCGGTGTTTTCCGCTTATTAAAATGTATTTATACCAGGCTTTCCTCGTTTTCCCCGGTGATCGGCTGGAAATTATCAGGAAAATGTCTACTTTCTGCACCTTTAATCCCTCCTTTTGATTTTTATTAATGTATAGTGGCGGTAGGCAAATCCCGTCACCGGGTTTATCCCCATTCTTACGGAATCGGGGTCTATGTAATATCCCTTCGGGGGCTTCGGTGGGATCATGCATCCTTGTTTGTCCACCAAACTCCTTCGATTGATCACTTTTTCTTTCGGTTCCTTCCGGATCAGGTTCCGGGAAGGATGATATCGTTTGGCTTCCTCCGGCTCCCACTCTTCAAGCGGCTTGGCGATATATTCCGCCAGATCTTTATATCCACCAAACTCACGGAGAGAACGGAAGTTGATGTGTCCTTTTTTCCAACAATCGGAAAAGATCATATCTGTGGCTATCCCCTCTGCCTGGATCCGGTTCACAAGGATGTGGATATGGGGGCCGCCGCGCTTTCCGATTGCAAGGCGGTAGATGTATTTCAGTTCTTTCCCGAGTTTTTTATACTTCCTCCGGACTTTCCGGATCAGATCCTGAACATCCTTTGTTATCTGCTCCCAGGTGGGACGTTCTCCCTTCCGGTAAGTGATCGTCATCCAGAAATCATATTGACTGAAGTTCCACTTGATCGTCCTCCTGAGGTCCCTCACTTTTCTCCAGCGATTTTGTCTTTCTATATCCTCCGGGGAAGCCTTCTTTCTTTTCCCTCTCTTCTGCCCCCTGGCTCCGTACCGCCCGGTGTGCTTTTCTTCGACTTCCCGGCTTTGTCCAAATTCCCAGGTCTGTCTTATGTATGCATGCCTCATATCCCACCTCTGTCGTAAGTCTAATACTCCTAATCAAGCCGTTAAGGGGAAGTATCCCCTAAAAAAAATTTAAAAATAAAAACGGGCTACCCCGTATTGACTCCTCTTTTTGCAGGTGGTATATTATATATGTGAATGCCACCTACAAAAGAGGATGAGTATCGACCCGTACATTGCCGTGTACGGGTCATTTTTTTATTCTTTTTAGTATTTCTTCCAGCTCCTCCGGGGAGCCCAGATCCTCATAGCGTCCCAGCTTGTCCGCAGCCTCTCCGAATACTACAAGATCGGACTGCTGCCATTCCAGTCGGAGGGTTTTCTGTGTACACATGGGGATCCGGTATCCGGCGGAGCCTGGGTTCTTTCTTGTTAATCTCATACGGCCCCTCTTTTTATGTATTCCAGATATTTCTGTATTTCTTCTTTGGCTTCGCGGTCCGCCCCGGCGAGAGTAAACTTCGCGGACATGATCCGGATGCTGGCGTTACATTCATCGTCAGATAAGTCTTTCAATGCCGCCTCAATCTTTTCCCGCAGGATTTTATTTTCTATCTGTAGCTTTTTAAGCTCTATGAAATCGCGATTTGCTCTCACGACAGCCTCCTTCCGTTACGGTCAACACTGTCAATATGATCCAAAAGAATATTGCTGTAGCTGCAGTCATGTCTCCATCTCCGTTCCATTCCCAGATCGGGAGATAAGGAAGGCAGATGGATAAGATTGCTGATATGATAATATTTCTCATTCTACCGCCTCCATTTCACTCAAGTACACTTCCCCGCTCTCTGTTGTCTTCAGGACAGCCTTTCCACCGTCGTTATCTTCGATAACTGCCTTTCCTTTTCCGGTGAAATTCACTTTTACGGATCCCGGAGTGAAGTTATATTCAATCCAGCGCAGGATCTTAAATTGTTCAATTGTCTTTGCCTTCATTGCTTGTCCCTCCTTTCCCGCCTATCAGGCGGTTTTCTTCTTTTCGTAGTTGATCCCCGTCAAAGCAATATCTAGCCGGTTCATTACAATATCGTGGATCTTTTCCTTCGGAAGTTCCTCTGGAGTGTAATATTTCCCCTCTATCTGGAATCTGGGGACAACTTCTATTTTCATAGCCTCACCCCTTATATCTTATGGAAAACAGGTTGTTTGGGTTCCTTTCTTACATATCTGTCTGTAACGATTTCGGTTTTTCTGTTCTTGTCAATCTTTTTGATTTCTGTGATCACCTCATCTTTCAAGATCGCCAGCCACTCCATCAGATCCTTGCGGCTGTGGGCGTAATTGTGACAGTGACCATCCGCATATGTAATTTTGTAGAGCATTGCGTCTCGCCCCCCTCATTTCGTGTATTAACGCCATTTTAATTTTCTTCATTGGCGACAACAGTATCAGCGCCTGTTACTTCCACCCATCCGTGTTTCATCCTGGCTTCCGCTTCAGTCATCTGTATAAGCTCTGGTGTAATGGATTCAGATTTTAAACGATTGGCTTCCGCTTCTGCCTTTGCGTTTGTTATCGTTACTTGTGCGTCAGCTTCCGCTTTTGCCTTAGCGGCCTCGCCTTGTGCGATCGCAGTCTGTTTGTCCAGTTCCGCTTTCTCAGCGTCCTGTTTTGCCTGTTCTTTCTGCTGTACTTTAGCCTGTAATTCTTCATCAAGCTGCACATCGATTATCAAAGCCGACGCTACTTCGATCCCATATTCGTCATTTAATTTCTGGTTCAGATAGTCCGTGATGGCGTTTCCGACTTCCGCACGTTTGTCTGAATATATGTCCATAACAGAAAATTTCGGTGTCACTTCTTTTATGTAGGCCAAAATTGAATTTTTCACTTTTGACTGTACAATTTCATCTCCATTCAATCCGTTGAACCGCTCATATAGTTCCGTAACTCTTTCCGGCATGAAGCTGTAATTAATCGTCATATTCATTTTTACCATTCCACCATCAGCCGGAGCGTCTACATGTGTATCTTGTTTCAATTTCTCTTCATTGAAGTCTGCCGGATTATTACTAAGGACAAGCTGTTGCTGCGCCACTGGATAATCTTCTACTTTGTCAAAAGGCCCTACAAAATGGAATCCCGGGCTCAATGTCTTTTCCTGCACTCCACCTTTCATGGAATATACAACACCGACTTCTCCCTGCCCTACTCTTGTGAGGGATGAAACCGTATATACCCCTCCTGCAACCACAGCTATTCCTACAATAATTCCCGCTATCTTTGCTTTCATAAATTTTATTCCTCCTTGAATTTTTCTTTTTTACGTGATTCTTTTTCTGCCTCAAAATCACTATTCCGTTTCTGGATGCTTATATTTACTTTGCTCCAGAGCCACCATACACACAGACCTATAATGGACAATATCAGTACTGTTCCAACAAATATTAAAAATCTCCCCAATCATTTCACCTCCTCCGTCTTTTGATCCAATAGCTTCTGCTTGTTTTCTCCTTCCTCCAGTTTTATACTTTATATACAGGTGTTGGAGCACCGAGTACGTAAAGAAAGGAAAATTCTATGGATGATTTAACTAAAGAACAGAAATATCTGCTTGTTTCCATGTATAAAGAAATTCTTGAAAGAGAATCGTCAAATGCAGATATTGATCCTAACTATTTTAGGGATTCTGACGAAATACGTGATTTATTTTTGCCAAACAGGTCTTCCAGTTATGTTTCCGAAATGTGTTGGAAACTGCATCGTAAAGGATATTTATTTTGCAGGCCCGGCGACAATCTTGCAAACGACGTTGAGATAACAGACAAAGTTATAATTTACATGGAAAACAGATTTTCTGACGGAATCAAAAGTATTGCTGATTTTCTTCTAAAATTGGTTCCGTAGCATCTAAGGTCATGATTCTTCCAAATCATGGCCTTCTTCATAATAGATTCCGTGTTCTCCACAATCTTTAAAATTCTTCGCATGCTTTATATCTGACGTCCATCTACACGGATTATCATTTGTGTTTTTATAGCACATCGTTTTTTTACACTCCGGAACCTCTCCATCACACAGAAAAAATATCTTTTTCGGATCCTGCATTTACTTCACCTCCTCCGGCTCTGGCTTAGTTGTTTTTGCAAAAATTTCCACCGAAACGCCAAAATATTTCGCAATAGCAACTAATTTATCGAATTTTGGCTCATACCTTCCATATTTCCAATTTGTCAAAGTAGCGGTTGAAACGCCTGTATTTTTCGCCACTTCATAGTCCGTTACCCCGGCCGCATCCCTCAAATCAGCGTATATTTGATACATTTTTTTCAACTCCTTTCTGTAATCTATTGACATTAGCTAAGATTTCTAATATAATTATGGTGTCAATCAAAGTTACATCAAAAACCTTAGCTAATTTCGCTTTATAGCTTCTTTTTCAAAGCTATGTTCATATAATAGCATTGATTACTAAGCTTGTCAACCGTTTTTAGCTTCTTTTTCAAAACTAGTTTTAGAGGTGCTATATGTATGAAATTTTTGAGAAATTATGTATACAACATAATGTAACTCCGTATAGAGTGTGTAAAGAAACAGGAATTACTACTGCAACTATTAGCAATTGGAAAGCCGGAAGATACGTTCCCAAGGCAGATAAGCTTCAAAAGATAGCTGATTATTTTGGTGTGTCTCTAAGCTATCTTATGTCCGGGAAAGAAGAGTCAGAGAAGAAAGAGCCGGCTCTTACTACGAAGGATCAGAGAGATATTGAAAAGATTTTGGAACAGACAAAAGAACAGCTACTGAATCAAGAAGGATTGATGTTTGACGGCGATCCAGCGTCACCGGAAGCAATCGACTCTATCCTGTCTGCTATGCAGATCGGAATGGAACTCGCCAAAAAGAAGAACAAAGAAAAATATACGCCCAAGAAGTATAGAAAAAAGGACTGATGCCCATGGATGTTAAGAAGAGGGCGAATAAAATTGCCCGTTTCTTCCGCAGCCGAGATCCATTTGAGATAATTCGCGGCCTGAATGTTATACTTGTATATTATCCCTTGGATGGTGTGCGCGGATTTTATCAGTATTTCCAGCGCAACAATATAATTTATCTCGATGAGAGGTTATCTGACCCTGATAAGAGGTTTGTACTCGCCCATGAAATGGGGCATATGTATCTCCATAAAAAATCTAATGCAATTTTTATGGATACTAGGACTCAGTTTAACACTGGAAAGTATGAGTTGGAGGCGGATAAATTTGCGATAGAATTGTTATTATCCGACGAACAACTTATAGAATATCAGGAGAAGGGATTTACTGCCGAACAGATTTCTCGTGTAACTGGGTATTCACGGCATTTTATTGATTTAAAAACCTTTCCAATTCGATAGATACGCTTCAAAACTTATAAGGAGGTGCTGTTATATGCAATCTCGAAATGGATCACAAAAAAATAATATACTTTTATCTACTACTCATACTCTTGATGGATATATAATCACTCAATACATTGATATAATATCTTCTGAGGTAGTTTATAAGGTAAGTTTTTCCAAGGCATTGTCTCAAATGCTTACTGATACTGTAGATAGTTGGAAAATATTTTCCAATAATGAATTACGGGGGACGACAGCTCTTATTCAAGAAGCCAAGGATTACGTCAAAAATGATCTTATCGAAAAAGCTAAAAATCTGGGTGCAAATGCAGTTGTAGGTGTTGATATAGAAACATCTATTAGTAATGACGGTGTTGCAAAAGCTTCTATTAATGGTACTGCTGTCAAAATAGTTGAATCAGAAACAAGTAAATCTCCAGAAGAAATACTTGTAAAAAATTATAATCCTGATTTACCTTTCCGTGTCAGGCGGGTTACTTATGTACATAAAAACGGAAGTTCACTCATTTGCCTACACCTTGTGTCAAATAGCAGCGATGATATATCCGTTTCTGCCCTAAAGGCAAGTATCCGTTTTGAGACAGTATTGGGGGATTCTTTTGTTTTTTCATCTCTCAATTTTACTGAATTTCATCAGGACAGGCATGAATTAATCAGTTCAGAAGTAGCAGTTGATTGTTCCTCTGAAATTCTTTCTTCAATCCGCTCTGTTGAAGTGATTATAGAAAAATACGTTCAGAATGATGTTTTAAAAACCGCGAGTGATAATAACACAACTTTAGATCTGCAGGATACGGATCCTGATGCAGAAGATACCGCTGTCATCACCGCGCTTATATATACATTAGAAAATATGGAAAGTGCTTCGGAAATATTGAAGTATTTGAATACAATAGATTCCACCACGATCCATCCAGAAGTCTTTAGCCTTGCAAAAACTTCGGCTCAGTACGAAAGAATGTACGGAAACATGAAAAAAGATTGCATTGAAAAAATAAAAAAGTTTTATAATTTGTCAGATCAAAATTAATTGTACGAGGATAAAAGTTGACATTCTGCTAATGCTATCATATAATGATTTTGTAAAGAAAGCGCCTTGCGCGCACAAAATCTAAGACAAAGCAGCTTGCCTGCACAAACTAAGGCCTCGTAGAAATACGGGGCCTTTTACATTATTATTTTCTATTGGTGACAATTTGTCACCAGTTAAATAACACACTTTAAAGGAGGATCTCGAACATTGAATAAAAATGCCTTAGAACGTCTTGCAGAAGGAAATCGATTACCAGTATTATTTGTTGGATCTGGTATTTCCAAACGATATCTTTATAAATATCCTGATTGGAATGGACTTTTGGAAATGGCTTTCAAAAAATATAATTCGGATATTTTCCAACTCCAAAAACATAGAGAGGCCCTTCTACGTCAAGGATTTTCTACTTTTGAAATAAATACAAAACTCGCAACCATAATTGAGAATGAATTTAACGCTGCATTTTTTGATAGAAAAATTAAGCTTAATATTGGTAACTCTAAGAATCCTAACTGGGTGCGTAAAGGAATTTCTCCATTTAAGATGTATCTTGCTACCTATTTTAAGAAATCCACACTTTATTACAGAGAAGACTTACGCCTTGAGTTAGATAAATTTAGATCATTAAAAAATAAAATTTCAGCTGTTATAACAACTAATTATGATTTATTTTTGGAAAAAGAAATTTTTCCGGACGATTTTTCTGTTTTTGTTCGACAAAGCGACTTATTCGGCGCAGACATATATAATATAGCTGAAATATATAAAATACACGGCTCTGCTACAGACGCCAATTCAATTGTTATTACCGAATCCGATTATAAGGCTTTTAATGATTCGAGAAAATTGATCATTGCCAAAATGCTTACTTTGTTCTCAGAATCCCCTATAATTTTTTTAGGATATTCTTTTACAGATGAAAATATACAATCTATAATTGTGGACTTTCTCGGATGCTTATCCTCTAAGCAGCTAGAAAATATTCGTGATCATTTTATTTTTATTAGTTATAAACGGCACGAGTCAAATTTATTAGAAATTCATCGCACTATCACTACTCAGGCTGGAGATGAGATTCCAATCACAGAAATATGCACAGATAATTTCGGACATGTTTATGAAATCCTCAATCGCTTAACACCAGGAATCTCACCTGCCAAGGTAAGAGAAACCAAAAGAGTAATTAAAAGCATTGTTGATGCCAGTGTAACTTCTACACAAGGCGAGTCTGTTATTGTCGGTATAGATGATTTGAGTCAAGTCGATCTAACGTCTAAACCACTTGCAATCGCTATTGGATACAAAGAAAATATTCTTAACAAATTTGGCTACGGACTTTTTGAGGATGATTTAATATTTGAAGATATATTATATGATAATAAAAATTTTGATTCCGATTCGATGTGTATTGATCGTTTTAAATCACTCCCATATACAAGATTGCTTCCTGTATTCAAGTATGTAAAAAAAGCCTCCACACCATTAATCCCAGGAAGTAAACTAGATATATATGTAAAAGCGCATGATAGCATAGATAAGATCATTTCCAAAAAGGTTGAAAAAACACTGAACTCTGTTCCTTCGTATAATAAATTTGAGGACGTCCTGTCTGAAATGGAAAATGTCCCAAACGTTCAGAAAAAGGCTGGGTTGCTTTTAAAAAATATACGAAGTTTTAACATTGATCAAATTCGTAGTGCATGTAAATTGATTTTTAAATATAATCGTGATGAATCTATGAAATCTACACATTTTAAACGTTGTGTTATGTATCTGGATTTACTTGAAAATTATTCTACCAAAGAAAAAAGCCAGTAAACCTTTTCTGGTACACACCAAAAACATCACTGACTTTTTTCTTAAATATCACGAACACTTAATATTATGTGTTCTTTACATTATAATTCTAATCCAGAATTTTATTACTAATTCTTTTTGATTAGCAATTATATATTACACTTATTAGATTACATTGTCAACCTTTTTTATACGTAAAAGCAAATATTTGTTTGCGCAATTCAAACAATTTACGCTCTTTCATTTACAATTAATGTATAATTTTCCGGTTCCTGTTGGCGCAGGAACCGGCAACGCTCCCCGCCCGGACACCAGGCATGGAAGACTTTACTATAACATCTCCGGAGATGCTACAGCTCGACCAAACATATTGTATCATCTTCGGAGGCAGCACCGCAAGCGGAACGTTTGTTTCCCTCTGCAGGCTGTTATTTTTATACTCATTTTTTCATAACTTGAAATGAGGTGACTCCGATGAAGAAAAACGAAGAAAAACTCCGTGTGGGGGCTCTGTATGTCCGTGTGTCAACGCACGATCAGGATGAGCTCTCTCCGGACGCTCAGAAACGGCTTTGTCTGGATTACGCCAAATCCAACAATATCATAATTCCCGGGGACTTTATCTTTATGGAGAGTGTCTCCGGCCGTAACGCCCAGAAGAGACACGAATTCCAGCGCATGATTTCCCTGGCTAAATCCCCCGAACATCCTTTTGATGTGATCATTGTCTGGAAATACAGTAGATTCGCCCGGAATCAGGAGGAATCTATTGTCTATAAAAGTATGCTGCGCAAAGACGGCGTGGAAGTCGTCAGCGTGTCTGAGCCTCTTGTGGACGGTCCCTTCGGGTCCCTGATCGAGCGGATCATTGAATGGATGGACGAATATTACTCCATCCGTCTCTCCGGCGAGGTTATGAGGGGAATGAAGGAGAAGGCGCTGCGGCAGGGATATCAGACCTCACCCTGCCTGGGATATGATGCTGTCGGCGGCGGAAAACCCTTTGTGATCAATGAAGACGAGTTCCGGATTGTCGAATTTATATTTGATCAATACGACAACCGGAATAAAGATGAAACCCGGATTGCCCGGATGTGTAATGAGCGCTGCTGGCGCACGAAGCGCGGAAACCTTTTTGACCGTAGGGCCGTTGACCGGATCCTTCGGAATCCTTTTTATCACGGCGCTGTGATCTGGGACGGGATCGAGTTTGACGGCACCCATGAAACCCGCCTGACAAAAGACCGGTTCGATGAGCGTATTAAGCTCATGGACGCCCGCAGGCGCCCCTCTAAGAGCCGCAGCGTGTCTGTGTGCAAGCATTGGCTGTCCGGCGTCCTGCGGTGCTCTAAATGCGGCGCTACAATGGCCTACGGCGGCGCAGTGTCTTCCCGGACTTTTACCTGCTGGCAATATGCCAAGGGGATGCACAGCGGCCCCGCCGGGATCTCCGTGCGAAAAGCGGAAGCGGCTGTCTTTGATTATTTTGACCGCATCCTCGCCGGCGAAGAGTTTACATATGTATACAAGCGTCCTGCTGCCGCGAAGGAAGAAAGCAAGGCAGAAGCTCTAAAAAAGGAAATCGAGCGGATTGAAACTCGTGAACAGCGTGTAAAATACGCTTACGAAAATGGAATCGATACTCTTGAGGAATATAAAGAGAACCGCCTCCGCCTCCGGGAGCAGCGCCGCAAGCTGGAGGAAGAGCTCAAAGAAATGACAGAAGAAAAAGAAGAGGAAGATTCCCTTCCCGCCGTCACGCGGGAAGAAGTCCTCGGTGAGATCCGGTCCGTCAATGATCTGCTGCGGAATCCAGACGTGTCTTACGAGGAAAAAGGCGTCCTGATCCGTACCATCGTCGATCAGATCGTTTTTGACCGGGAAGCCGGAAAAATGTATTTTGATATCATAATATCCTGATATCATCTGCTACTGCAGTCCGGTACTTATTGCAGGTAGTCATCTGCAAAGCCGCTGTTTATGCGGCTTTGCAGAAAAATATCATCTGGTACTGCCATCCGGGCC
>ERZ1643246.2909-NODE-2909-length-15461-cov-4.046021_pt1 | contig 15461 bp, 13 predicted proteins | sample MGYA00579265_ERZ1643246 | MGnify/ENA primary metagenome ERZ1643246 (study PRJEB29033, sample SAMEA4952261) | chicken gut metagenome | biome: Broiler Chicken; feature: Gastrointestinal Tract; material: Caecum | place: Ireland | collected 2018 | study: Broiler... | reverse complement strand
TTCCAGGAGTATTTCCGCCAGAAGGAGAGCGGGGAGGGGTTCGGCCGCCTGCCGGATCTCATTCTGCTCGACGGCGGCCGCGGGCAGGTTTCCGCCGTGCGCCCCGTGCTCGAGGAGATGGGCTTCGGGGATCTGCCGCTGTTCGGCATGGTGCAGGATGACAAGCACCGCACCCGCGCCATCGCCCGTGACGGAGGCGAAATCAGCATCCAGTCCAACCGCGCCGCATTCACGCTTGTCGGCTCTATCCAGGAGGAGGTGCACCGCTTTGCCATCGGCTACCACCGCCAGAAGAGGAAGAAGACGGTGCTCGGTTCCTCCCTGCTGGAGATCCCCGGCATCGGGCAAACGCGCGCGAAAGCGCTGCTGCGCCATTTTCAGACTGTGGCGGCCATCCGCAGTGCGGATCTGGAGGAGCTCGAGGCCGCGCCCTGCATGACAAAGCCTGCCGCTCGCGCTGTTTACAGCTATTACCACCCCGAGAAAGAGGAATCCGGGACTTGACAAGCAAAGCCGGTTGATGGGATAATAGGAACCAGGCTTTGCGGCGTGCCGGTTTTGCCTGCAGCCCGTGCCGCAGAAGGAAGGAAAACAATGAGAGTGATTACGGGAAGCGCCCGCGGAAGGCGCTTGATTACGCTGGAAGGCATGGACGTGCGCCCCACGGCTGACCGTGTGAAAGAGGGCATGTTCAATGCCGTCCAGTTCGAGATAGAAGGACGCACCGTGCTGGATCTGTTTGCCGGTTCCGGTCAGCTTGCCGTGGAAGCGCTCAGCCGCGGCGCGGCGCGCGCCGTGCTGGTGGATGCTTCCAAGCGCTCCCTCTCCGTTGCGGAGCGGAATCTGAAAGCCACGGGCTTGCTGGAAAAGGCGCGCCTTGTGAACGCGGATTTTGCCGCCTACCTCTCCTCGTGCAGGGAGCGGTTTGACCTCGCGTTTCTTGATCCGCCCTTTGCCGCCGGTCTGCTGCCGAAGGCGCTGCCGCTGCTTGCGCCGCTCATGAACGAGGGCGGCACGATCCTTTGCGAGCACCCCGCCGGCCTTGAACTGCCGCGCGAGGCCGGCAGCTTTGAAGCCGTGCGGACATACCGCTACGGCAAGATTATGACAACGATTTACCGCCGCAAGGCGCAGGAAGGGCAGGAAGAGCGATGAAAACAGCAATTTGCCCCGGCAGCTTTGATCCGGTGACGCTCGGCCACATGGACATCATCCGCCGCGCGTCGAAGATTTTTGATCACGTGATCGTCGCCGTCATGGTGAATCCGGCGAAGAAGACGGCTTTTACGCTGGAAGAGCGGATCGAGCTTTTGAAGAAGGCCACGGCCGGAATGGAAGGCGTGGAGGTGGTCGGCTTTGAGGGATTCCTTGCCGATTATGCCAGAATGCGCGGCGCCTGCGCCATTGTGAAGGGCCTGCGCGCCGTGTCGGATTTTGAATATGAGTTCCAGATGGCCCTCATCAACCAGAAGCTGAACAGCGAGCTGGAAACGATGTTCCTCACCACCCAGGCGCAGAACATGTATCTCAGCTCCAGCATGGTGAAGGACATTGCGAGTTTCGGCGGGGACATTTCCTCCTTTGTGCCGGCTGCCATTCTGGAAGATATCAGCAACCGCTTGTGCAAAGGGGGCGTACCGAAATGAGCGACGAACGTATGGACGTGGAAGAGCTGGTGGACGAGCTCTATGAGCTGGTGGAAAAGGCCTGGAACCTGCCGCTGAGCAGGGGGAGAGCCATGCTGGACGTGGAGGAAGTCCGCACGATCCTCGACGAGATCCGCGAGACCATGCCGCAGGAGATCCGTCAGGCGAAGGCTATCGTGGCCGATCGCTCTCAGATCATCAGCGACGCCAAGCGCGAGGCGGAGACGATCATTCGCGTGGCGGAGGAGCGCGCCAACACACTTGTCAACCAGAATGAGATTGTGAAGCAGGCCCAGCAGAAGGCGAACGAAATGCTGGCGCAGGCGCAGACCCGCTTCCGCGAGATGCGCAAGGCTTCCAACGAATACATCGAGGACCTGATGAAGCGCGCCGACGAAGGGCTTTCCGCCAATCTGGCGGAGCTTCGCAAGACCCGCCAGAACATCAAGGCATCCCTCCGCTCCGGTCAGAACTAAGGATTTGGAAATTTTTCCCTCATAAAAATTATTTTCCCCTTTCTGCACACAAGATGTGGTAGTCAGAAAGGGGATTTTGCTGTTTATAACGGAAAATATTGTGGTTGCGCGTCGAAAGGGTGTGCCGAAAAGCGGTAACGGCGCTGAAATCGCGGGTTGCAATTCTGTAACGGATAGGGTATAATCATACACAATAAAATGTGGAGGCAAGTGGGGGAAAGTTCCACAAAGTGGGTAACACGGTGGAATCCCACGTCACAGCGATGTTGATTGGCGAATATCAGCATACAATCGACCCGAAAGGCCGCGTGATAGTCCCTTCCAAATTCCGCGAGGATTTGGGGGAACTCTTTTATGTCACGAAAGGGCTGGACGGCTGCCTCTTCGTTTTATCCCCTGTCGAATGGGACAAATTGCAGGAAAAAGTGATGGCGATGCCCATCAGCAAGGCGCGCGGCCTGCAGCGGTTCTTCTTTTCCGGCGCCGCCGAGGTGGAACCGGACAAGCAGGGCCGGATTTTGCTGCCGCAGCATCTGCGCGAATACGCCGGCCTGACGAAGGACGTCGCGTTCGTGGGCGCTTCGCGGCGGGCCGAGCTTTGGGACGCCGCCCGCTGGAGAGCGTTCAACGCGGAGCTGACGGAGGACAAGATCGCCGAAGCGATGGACGAGTTGGAACTGTAAGCGGAGGGCGACTCAATGGCGTTTCAGCATATTCCCGTTTTGTTTCACGAAACGATTGATTCCCTTCAGATCCGCCCCGACGGCGTCTACATCGACGGCACGGCGGGAGGCGGAGGCCACTCGCAGGCCATTCTCGACCGGCTGCAGACGGGTCTTCTGCTCTCCATCGATCAGGATCCCGACGCCATCGCCGCCGTCACAAAGCGGTTTGAGGGAAACCCGTGTTCGCTTGTGCGTCAGGCCAATTTTGCCGACATGGCGCGCGTCGCTGATGAGGCGGGCATTTCCCGCGTGGACGGTGTCCTGCTCGACATCGGCGTCTCCTCCTATCAGCTGGACACGCCGGAGCGCGGCTTTTCCTATCATTCGGACGCCCCGCTCGATATGCGCATGAGCCAGTCCGGCCCCACGGCAGCCGATCTTGTGAATACGCTGCCCGCTTCGGAGCTCGCCTCCATTTTGAAGCGGTTCGGGGAAGAGAAGAGCGCCCGCGCCATCGCGCAGGGCATTGTGCGTGCCCGGCAGGAAAAGCCGGTGCGCACCACGCTGGAACTGGCCGAGATTGTGAAGGCCAGCGTGCCGGCCGCCGTGAGAAGGGAGCCGGGCCATCCCGCCCGCAAAACCTTTCAGGCGCTTCGCATCGCCGTGAACGGCGAACTGGATCGCCTTTCCGAAGGACTCGACGCCGCGTTTTCTCTTCTGCGTCCGGGCGGACGGCTTGCGGTGATCACTTTCCATTCGCTGGAAGATCGCATTGTGAAGCAGCGCATGGCAGCCTGGTGTGAAGGCTGCACCTGCCCACCGGATTTCCCGGTGTGTGTGTGCGGCAAAAAGCCGAGGGCAGAGCTTGTCTATAAGAAAGGGCTTTCTCCTTCCCGTGAGGAATTGGAGGAAAACCCGCGCAGCCGGAGCGCGCGATTGCGCGTGTGCGAAAAGCTGCGGGACAGCGCGCTGGACCCGTAAACCCGGCAGCACAATTTTGTTTAATTTAAAAGAATTTAACATATTTTATCGCATCTGAGTGAAAAAGACAACGTGTTCCGCACTTCGTTATCGGAAAGGTGGTGCACGCGGAATCGGGAGGGAGCGGAATCATGGCAAACCAGAACAGCGCGGCTTACGACTTTGCGCGATTTGAACCGAAGCGAAGGGAAGAGGCCGCGCAGCAACAACAAAAGAACAATGTGATTCAGCTTCCTCAGGAAAAGTTGGATAAAAACGCCAGGCCGCGTTTTCAGCCGGCCCGCGTGATTTTGATGCTTGCAGTTTTGTCTGTGACGCTCGCCACGGTGGGAAGTCTGGTGTTCGGCCAGGTGCAGCTCACGGAATTGACGGATGCCATCAACACGGCGGAAACGCAGCTTGCGGAGAGCCAGAGCGTTTACACGCAGCTGCAGATGAAATCGGATGCCATTTTGAATGCCAATTCCATTGAGGATTACGCGAGCCAGTCGCTGGGAATGCGCGAAGTGGAAAGCAGTCAGGTGGAATATTTCAGCGTGTCGCAGGGAGATGAGGGCGTTGTCCTGCAGGAGAGCGCTCCGGAAGGAATCCTGGATCAAATGTGGAACTGGTTCAGTCAGCTCCTGAACTGAGGGGCAGGCATAAATTTTTCTGCCGGCCAATATGTTATACAGCACTATGCAGACAGTTTCCTTTTCATAGATTGTTGAGATAGATTGTTTGGTTGGAGAAAAATGGAAGTTAAGAGAAGATCTTGACTTCCATTTTTCACATTTACAGGGAAAGGCGGGGGAAAACAGAAAATGGCCAGGGGTACGACCGTTAAGATGTGGAGAAAAACGATAGGCGTTCTGCTTTTTCTGGTTGTCGGCTGTTTCGGCGCCATTGCGGTCAATCTGTTCCGCCTGCAGATTCTGGAGGGGGAGGAACTGGAAACGCGGGCCGTGAACCAGCAGACGCAGGATACCTCTCTCTCCGCAAAGCGCGGCACGATTTACGACTGCAACATGAAGGTGCTGGCCACCAGTGCGGACGTGTGGCAGGTGGTGCTTGACCCGAACTTCATCAGGAAGGAACTCGTGCCGGATGACGCTTCCATTCAGGATACGATTGCCCAGCGCCTGGCGGAGATTCTGGGGGAAGACAGCACGGAGATCCGCCAGCTCATGGAAAAGCAGACGTATTACGCCAAAGTGGCCGATGAGGTGGAAACGGACAAAAAAGACGAAATTCTGGATTTGAAGGAGGAGCTTGGGCTGGGCAACGCCATCCAGCTCCAGCCGGATTACAAGCGGTATTATCCCTACGGCGCGTTTGCCTCCAGCGTGCTGGGCTTCACGAACAGCGAGGATCAGGGTGTCACGGGCGTGGAAGCCTCCTATAACGAATACCTTTCCGGTGTGCCGGGCAAGCTGGTAACGGCAAAGAATGCGCGCGGCGTCGATATGCCTTTCCAGTATGAACAGCGCGTGGAAGCACAGGACGGCTACAGCCTTGTGCTCACCATCGACGAGGTAGTGCAGCACTTTCTGGAAAAGAGCGTGGAGGAAGCGGCCGAAAGCTGCGGCGTGCGCAACCGTGCCTGCGGCATTGTGATGGACGTGAACACCGGCGCTATCCTGGCCATGACGGTCAAGGGGGATTACGATCCGAACGATCCCTACACCATCACGGACGAGGCGGATTTGGAGGCGATCAACGCCATTCCCGACGACGAAGAGCACGCGGAGGAGCGTGCCCAGGCACTGCGCACAGCCCAGGAAAAACAGTGGAGAAACAAATGCATCAGCGATACCTACAATCCCGGCTCCGGGTTCAAGATGATCACGGCGTCCATGGGAATTGAGGAAGGAATTGTGAATGAAAACACCACGTTTTCCTGCGGCGGTTCCTACCGTGTGGCGGACCGCAACATCGGCTGCTGGAAGCTGGCGGGTCACGGCACGGAAACGTTCGCCCAGGGGCTGAGCAATTCCTGCAACCCGGTGTTTATGCAGCTGGGTGAAAAAATCGGTGCCACCACGTTTTTCCGATATTTCGAAGCCTTTGGCCTCACGCGAAAGACGGGAATTGACTTCGGCCAGAGCTTCCGTGTGACGCCGATCCAGATGATCACGGCGGCTGCCGCCGTGGCAAACGGCGGGTATCTCGTGCAGCCGCACGTGGTGAGCCAGATTTTGGACAGCGAAGGCAACATTGTGGAAACCGTTGAGACGGAAGTGAAGCGGCAGGTCATCTCCGAGGACACGAGCGCCCGCGTGAGCGCCATGCTGCAGGAAACGGCGACCACCGGCACAGCCAAGAACGGTTATGTGGCTGGATACCGCATTGCCGGCAAGACGGGTACCTCTGAAAAGATCGACGAATGGAACGCCGCCGGGCGCGAGGGGGAGAAAAAATATATCGCCTCCTATTGCGGCTACGCACCGGCTGACGATCCGCAGGTCATCATGCTTGTATTCTTCGACGAGCCTGTCCCGCAGAACGGCGAGGTCTTCGGCAGCGCAATCGCCGGCCCGCCCTTTGCGGAAACGATGGCGGAAATCCTGCCGTATCTCGGCGTGGAGCCGAAATACACGGAGGAGGAACTCGCCAAACTCGACATCTCCACTCCCGGCGTCACAGGACTCGGTGTGGAGGAAGCGCAGACAAAGGTGAGCAACGCGGGTCTTACCTACAAGACGTACGGCAGCGGCTCCACCGTCGTCTCGCAGATCCCCGAACAGGGCAAGAGCATTCCGAAGGGCGGCACAGTCGTGCTTTATCTTGACGAGTCAAGCACGTCGGAAACGGTGACGGTGCCTTCGCTCACCGGTCTCTCGCTCAGTCAGGTCAATGCACGTGTTGCGCAGGCCGGGCTGAACCTGAGCATCACCGGCGCGGCGGCTGCCGGCAGCAGCGCCGTTTCGGATACACAGGATCTGGCGGAAGGCACGGAAGTGCCGCCCGGCACGGTCGTCACCGTAAACTTTGTAGAATTGGAAGCGGTCCATTGAGGGCAGGCAAACTGAATCTGAGGGTGTGAAATCATATGAATCTGGAAAACAACCTGTTGGTCCTCCTTGCGGCGGCGATCTCTTTCCTGGTCTCCGCCTTAATGGGAAAATGGATGGTCCCCCTGCTGCGGCGCATCAATTTCGGGCAAACCATTCGGGAAGTCGGCCCCAAATGGCACAAAAAGAAGAACGGCACGCCCACAATGGGTGGATTCCTCTTCATCATGGGTGTCTTTCTGGCGGCGGCTGTCTGTCTGCCGCTCTATTACGGGCAGCCTTCGCAGGATCCTGCTCTGCGCAGCCAGTCGCTCACCAAGGCGGTGGGCGGCCTGCTGATGGCGCTCGGGTTTGGCCTGGTTGGTTTTATCGATGACTACATCAAAGTTGTGAAAAAACGCAACTTGGGCCTGAACGTAAAACAGAAGCTGGTTCTGCAGTTTCTGGTGGCAGGCGCCTATCTGCTCACGCTTTCCCTCTCCGGGGTGGGAACGGCCACTTATGTGCCGTTTGCCGGCAGTGTTGACCTTGGAATCTGGTTCTGGATTCTCTCGGCCATCGGTATCGTCGGCATCGTGAACGCCGTAAATTTCACTGACGGCATTGATGGCCTGAATGCTTCCGTCACCTTCTTTGTGGCGGTCACCTTCATGGTGATGGCGGGCATTCTGCAGAACGGCGGCATGAGCATTGCAGCCGCTGCCGTGGCGGGCGGCTGCCTCGGTTTCCTCGTGTGGAATTTCAACCCGGCCAAGGTGTTCATGGGAGACACCGGCTCGCTTTTCCTGGGAGGCGCCGTCTGTGCACTGGGCTTTGGCGTGAATATGCCGGTGCTGGTTTTCCCCGTGGGAATTGTGTATCTGTGTGAAATCCTGTCCGTGGTGCTGCAGGTGGTCTATTTCAAGGCGACACACGGCAAGCGGATTTTCAAAATGACACCCATTCACCACCATTTTGAACTCTGCGGCTGGAGCGAAATCAAGATTTGCCTGGTGTTCAGCGCCGTCACGATTTTGTTTGGCACGCTCTCTGTGTTCTGTGTGGTGTATGTTTTATAAGTGCGGGAAAATACTAGGAGGGCTTTCGGCTTTTGAAGGCTGATGGTTCCGGAAAGGAGGAGACTGCCATGTCGGCCAATACTTCTGCGGGCGCGGTAGGAGGAGAATCCACTCCCGCGCAGGATCGGGGAAAAAAGAGGAGGAAGGGTTCCGTTCTGCGGCGTGTCCGCAAGCGGTTCCGCCTGTTTTCCATCCGGGCGGGAATGGATCTGCCGTTCTTTTTTCTTTTGATTGTCCTGCTCACGATTGGGCTTGTCATGCTCTTTTCCGCGAGCTATCCTTATGCTTACTACAACATGGACGGCGACAGCTATTATTTCATCCGAAATCAGGCAATGTACGCCGTGCTTGGCGTGGCCATCATGATCGCTGTCTCCTATTTTGACTACCATCATTTTCACAAGCTGGCCATTCCGCTTTTGCTCGTCACATATCTTCTGCTTGTCGCCATGCTTGCTCTGCGCGGCAGCAGCTTTGTGCCGAACATCAAGGGTGCGTACCGCTGGTTTTATATCGGTCCGTTTAATTTTCAACCCTCGGAGCTGGCCAAATTTGCTCTGATCCTGATTTTTTCTCATCTCATCTCGCTCAATTATGATAAAATGAATACGTTCCGCTATGGTGTTCTTCCGTATGCGCTGATTCTGGGATCGGTTGCTCTGCTGGTGGTTCTGGAAAAGCATCTGTCTGCCACGCTGATTCTGCTTGGGCTGGGAGCCATGATGATGTTTATCGGCGGTGTGCGTCTTCGCTGGTTCGGGCTTGCCTTTGCCATCCTGGGCGCAGCCGTGCTTTATCTGATGTTTTTCACCGATCTCTTCTCCTACGCCATGCCGCGCATATACGGCTGGCTGTTCCCGTTTGATCCGCCGGAGGGGATCGATACCTGGCAGACGCGCCAGTCGCTCATGACGATCGGCTCCGGCGGCCTCTTGGGCCTTGGACTCGGCCAGTCCCGCCAGAAATATCTTTATCTGCCGGAACCCCAGAATGACTTCATCTTTCCCGTCATCTGCGAGGAACTGGGCTTCATCGGCGCGCTGATCATCCTGCTGCTGTTTGCTATGCTCATTTGGCGCGGTGTGGCCGTGTCGCTCAAAGCGAAGGATAAATTCGGCATGCTGCTCGGCGTAGGGCTCACATTTCAGGTCGGTCTTCAGGTGGTGCTCAACCTGATGGTGGTCACCAACATGCTGCCCAACACCGGCATCAGCCTCCCGTTTTTCAGTTACGGCGGCACGTCGCTCATCATGCTGCTGGTGGAGCTCCCCTTCCAGATTGGGCTGCAGGTTGTTCTGAATATTATGGTAATCACCAACACCATCCCCAACACGGGCATCAGCCTGCCCTTCTTCAGCTATGGCGGCACCTCGCTGGTGATGCTGCTGGCAGAGATGGGCATTGTTCTCTCCATCAGCCGAAATTCTTCTATTGAAAAATTATAGCCGGTCGCTTCTGTCCCGCTTTCCGCGCCGTTTCCATGAAACGGCGCGGCCTTGTGATGGGGCAGCTCCGCGGCGTATTTTGTGAGAAAAGGGTGGTTTTCCATGAGGATTCTTTTTGCGGGCGGCGGAACGGCCGGCCACATCAATCCCGCGCTGGCAATTGCAGGCACGGTCCGCGAGCATGAGCCGGATGCCGCCGTGCTCTATGTGGGAGCGAAAGGCGGCATGGAGGAGCGGCTTGTGCCGAAGGCCGGTTTTGATTTCAAAAGCGTGACGATCTCCGGCTTCCAGCGCAAACCGAGCTGGGCAAATCTGAAAAAGAATCTCGTCACAGTGGCGCACCTGTTCACCTCCACGCAGGAGGCAAAGAACATCCTGCGGGATTTCCGGCCGGATGTCTGTGTTGGCACAGGCGGCTATGTGAGCGGCCCGGTGATCCGCGAGGCCATGAAGCTGGGCATTCCCTGCCTCATCCATGAGCAGAATGCCTTTCCGGGCGTCACGAACAAGGCACTGAGCCGGAAGGCAGCTTACACCATGCTGGCCGTTTCGGACGCACAGCGCTATCTGCCGCCGCAGGCACGCTGCGTGCTGACGGGCAACCCGATCCGCCCGGCCGTGCTGCGCGCCAAGCGTGAGGAATCCCGCAAAAAACTGGGCCTTGACGAGCGTCCGCTGATTCTGAGCTTTGGCGGCAGCCTGGGCGCGCGCCGTGTCAATGAGGCGGTCGCCGGCCTGCTGGAGTGGAGCGCCAAAACGGGCGCATTCCAGCATATTCACGCCTATGGCCAGTGGGGCCGCTGGTTCCCGGATCTGCTCAAGGAAAAGGGGATCGATCTGGCGGCGCATCCCGAGATGGATATCCGTGAGTACATCGACAATATGCCGGAATGCCTTGCGGCGGCTGACCTTGTCATCTGCCGGGCCGGGGCAATCACGCTCTCCGAGCTGCAGGCGCAGGCGAAGGCTTCCATTCTCATTCCTTCGCCGAATGTGGCGGAAAACCATCAGTATCACAACGCGATGGCGCTTGTCTCCCGCAACGCGGCCCGCATTCTGGAGGAAAAGGATCTCTCCGGCGAGTCGCTGTGCCGCCTCGTGGAGGAACTGTTCGAAGAACCGCAGACAATCCGGACGCTTTCCGAGAACGCCGGCAAGATGGCGATCACCGATGCAAACGAGCGCATTTATCGATTGATCTGCGAGGTGCTGGGCCGCTCGGCTTCCTGAGCACGGTCCCGGCACCGCGCACCCGCTTCCCGCATAGTATGGGGTACTTTATAATGGAAGCGGGGAATATTGATGGTGAAATTACGGATTCACGGCCCGAACCGCCTTTCAGGGGAGGTGAGCGTTCACGGGGCAAAGAACAGCGCGCTGCCGCTGATGGCGGCTTCTCTGCTGTGCCGCGGGGAGTGTGTGCTACATAATTGCCCGCACCTCTCCGACGTGGATGTCTCTGCGCGCATTCTGCGCCATTTGGGCTGCACCGTGCACTGGCAGGGCGGAAGCCTTGTGATTGATCCGTCCGCCGTGTCTCAGTGTGACATTCCGGATGGCCTTATGCGCGAAATGCGGTCTTCCATCGTCTTTCTGGGTGCCATCCTTGCCCGCACGGGACGGGCTGTGCTCTCGTTTCCCGGCGGCTGCGAGCTGGGGCCGCGCCCCATTGATCTGCATCTGCGGGCGCTGCGCCGCATGGGTGCGAAAATAGCGGAGGATTACGGCTGCCTTTCCTGCTCCGTGCAGGGGCCGCTGCGCGGCGCGGCGATCGGCCTTTCGTTTCCCAGCGTCGGCGCCACGGAGAATATCCTTCTGGCAGCCGCCACGGCGGAGGGGACTACGGTGATCACAAATGCCGCACGTGAGCCTGAAATCTGTGATCTCGCCGCCTTCCTGAACCACTGCGGTGCGCGTGTGAGCGGCGCGGGCGGAAGCACAATAGTGGTGGAAGGTGTGAAGAAGCTTTCCGGCTGTGAGCACCGTGTGATTCCCGATCGAATTGCCGCGGCCACCTTTATGAGTGCCGCGGCAGCCACGGGCGGCTGCATTCGCCTGAACCACGTGCTCCCGGCACATCTGGAGCCGGTGTTGCCCGCCTTTGAGGAGCTCGGCTGTTCCATGGAGTGGGATGACACGAGCCTGCGCATCACGGCGCCCACGAGGCTGGGACGGATCAAGAGCGTGCGCACCATGCCGTACCCCGGTTTCCCCACCGATGCCCAGCCTCCGCTCATGGCTGCGGCGTGCCTTGGTTCCGGGCCGAGCATTTTTGTGGAAACCATTTTTGAAAGCCGTTATAAACATGTGGGGGAGCTGCTCCGCCTCGGGGCGAACATCAAGGTGGAGGGACGCGTCGCCGTGGTGGAGGGTGTGCCCCGACTATCGGGAGCGCCTGTGGAGGCGGCCGATCTGCGCGGCGGTGCTGCGCTCGTGGTGGCCGGCCTGGCCGCGCGCGGCCTCACGGAGGTGACGGGCCTGCGCCACATTGACCGCGGATATGAAAATCTGGAGCGCAGTCTTTCTCAGCTTGGCGCGGACATTCGCCGGGAATATGAATAACGGAGCCTTTGCGCTGCTTAACTGAGCGAAAGGTTCGGAAAAGGAAGTGAAAGCGAGATGGGAGAATCGAGAAAGCCGCCCAAACGGCCTGACCGGCCCCCGGTTCGCCGTCCCTCCGGGGACAGGCGGCCGGGTGATTCTTCGCGCCGTCCCGCTTCCCGGCCGGCACAGACAGGAGCCGGCCGCCCTGTTTCGCACACGGGAACCAGGCCGGGGCAGTCCGGCGCGGGCCGTTCTGTTCCGCACACGGGCGTCAGGCAAACGCCACCCGTGCGCCGTCCGGCACAGCAGCAGCGCAGCAGGCCGAAGCAGGCGCCGCCGCCGAAGCCTGTCAAACGGCGGCCGCCTCTCAGCGCGGCGGAGCGCCGCAGACGCCGCCGCAGGCGCATGTTTTTCTTTTACATTTTCCTGTTCCTCGCCGTGATTGGCACGGCTGTCACGCTCTCACTTACGGTGCTGTTCCGCGTGGAACGCATTGAGGTGCAGGGGGAGAGCCGGTATTCCGCCGAGCAAATCGTGCAGGCTTCCGGCCTGGAGACAGGCGGCAATCTCTTTTTGACGGACACAGGCGAGGCAGCATCTGCTATTGAGAAGGCACTGCCTTACATTGGCGAGGCAAAGGTTTCGCGCGTGCTGCCGTCGGAGCTTTCCATCTCCGTGCAGGAGGAACCGGCCGCCTCCGCCATCTTGTGGGAAGGGCAGTACGTTGTCCTCGGCGCTTCCGGAAAGGTGCTGGAGCTGGCAGCCGCTGCGCCGGAAAACTGCCCTGTCGTCAAGGGTGTGGCGCTGCAGCAGGCGGAGCCCGGTTCCGCCGTTGCCTTTGCGGACGAGGAGGCAAGCGCCGTCCTGCAGCGGCTGACGGCAGCTCTCTCCGCGACCGGTGTCTCACCTGTGTCGGAAATTGATCTCACGGATCTGTATGGTGTTTCCGTTTTGTATGACGGCCGGATCTCTCTCCAGTTGGGTGCGCCCACAAATTACGAAGAGAAGCTCCGCTTTTTCATGTCTCTGCTCGAGCAGGGCCGCATTTCCGAAACGGATTCCGGCACCTTTGACCTCAGTCTGGCAGCGGAAACGAACCACGGCTATTTTGAAGAGGGGCTGCCTTCCTCCTCGCCGGCCTCTTCCGCACCAGCTTCCTCGGACACGCTTTCCCAGGATGCGGCGTCTTCCGGCACGGATTCTTCCGGTTCTTCTTCTTCCGGTGATGCCGCCTCCTCTGCGGCTCCGGCTGCCGGGTGACCGGTGCGGCTTGCATTTTCAGGGCGCGTGTGCTATCCTTGAAACAGGTTTTTTCCGCTTGGCGTCTGGAAAAACGGAATGCAGGGTTTTTTTCCCAATTCCCAAATTCTTTATTGAATTTACATGCAAAACATGGTACAGTAATGTTATATTGTTCTGAGAATTCGTGAAAGGCGGGCGGCGCATGGCTGCACTGCCGGAACTTCAAATAAGGGGGACGCGGCAATGTCTTTTGAGATCGACAACGACTTTGATAACACTGGCGTTATCATAAAGGTGATCGGTGTCGGCGGCGGCGGCGGAAACGCGATCGACCGCATGGTCACCATGGGTGCGAAGGGCATGGAGTTTATCACGGTGAACACCGATAAGCAGGCTCTGGCGCGCTCGAAGGCGACGCAGAAAATCCAGATCGGCGAGAAAGTAACGCACGGCAAGGGCGCAGGCTCCAAGCCTGAGGTGGGCCAGAAGGCCGGCGAGGAGAGCCGCGAGGCGATTGCCGCGGCCATTCGCGGCAGCGACATGGTTTTCATCACCGCAGGCATGGGCGGCGGCACCGGCACCGGTGCTGCGCCGATTGTGGCGGAAATTGCCCGCGACATGGGCATCCTGACCGTCGGCATTGTCACGAAGCCGTTCCAGTTTGAGGGCAAGCGCCGCATGGAGCAGGCAGAGGGCGGTATTGCCGCGCTGCGCGAGCACGTGGATTCCCTCGTCGTCATCCCGAACGAGCGCCTGAAGCTCGTGAGCGAGCAGAAGATTACGCTGCTGAACGCATTCTCCGTGGCAGACGATGTGCTGCGCCAGGGCGTGCAGAGCATTTCCGATCTGATCAAGCTGCCCGGCCTGGTCAACCTGGACTTCGCCGATGTGACGGCTGTCATGAAGGACGCCGGCTACGCCCACATGGGCGTGGGACGTGCCTCCGGCAAGGATAAGGCAGAAGCCGCCGCCAACATGGCGATTTCCAGCCCGCTGCTGGAGACGGCGATCAACGGCGCCAAGGGCGTGATCATCAACATCACCTCTTCGCCTGACATCGGCCTTGAGGAGATCGAAACGGCTTCCTCCATGATCACGAAGCAGGCCCATGAGGATGCGAACATCATCTGGGGCGCTGCGTTCGACGAGACGATGGAAGACGAGATGAGCGTCACCGTGATTGCAACCGGCTTCTCCACGCACGACGGCAGCCCGGCACCGGAAGAGAGCAAAAAGGATGTTTCCTCCCGCTCTTCCTCCGGCACGGCGCAGGCTTATTCTGCACCGCGCGAGTCTTCCTCCTCGCCGTCGCTTGACAGCAATCCGATGGTGGACGACAGCGACTTTGTGGACATCATGTCCATCTTCAACAAGAAATAATTTGCTGCGATTGCATATTGTGGCTGCAACGAGGGAACGGAAAGAGGCATGGCGCCTTCTTTCCGTTCCTTTTTTTGCACGTTTTTCTTCAAACAGGGCATACTGACACAAGAGGGTTTCGCAATGGTAGCGAATTTGTAACTTGTCTTGCGGCCCTTCCGAAAATATGGTAAAATAAGCGGGAAAAATGCCGGGACGGATGCGTTCGGCCCGCTTTTTTCGATTGCTCCGTGTGTTGTCTGCCGCAGGCATGGGAAAAGGCCGGAGCACAATTTTCCGGGCTGCCCGGTGCTGCCTGGATTTTCATCTGCCGAAAGGATGGATCTGTATCATGAAAGGAAAATTTCTGGCGATTCTGCTCGCCGTTTTGCTGGTGAGTGCGGGCTGTGCGGAGCGCCCGTCCTCTTCCGCGTCCTCTGAATCCGCTTCCTCTGCAGCCAGTTCCGCCGCCGAAGTGTCCGAACCGGAATCGTCTGCGCAGGAGGTGTCCTCCGCTGCTTCTTCGTCTGATGCGGCTGCTTCCGGCGGGGAAACGTCCTCTGCCGAGGGCGGATCGTCCTCGGCGCCGGAAAGCACCACCGTTTCCGCTTCCGTTTCGGGGGCACTGCCGGAATCGCCCCGCGCGGCTGATTCCTTCTTTGACGACGCCGTTTTCATCGGGGATTCCGTCAGTTTGAAGCTGAACCTCTACACCACGAAAACACGGCAGACGGAGCCGAACCTGCTGGGCAAGGCCCAGTTCCTCACGGCGGGCAGCATGGGCAGCGGCAACGCGCTGCAGCCGGTGTCGGATGATTCCATTCATCCGCTCTACAACGGCACCAAGATGTCTTTGGCCGATGCTGTCGCCGCGGCCGGGGCAAAGAAGGTGTATATCATGCTGGGCATGAACGATCTCGCTGTCTATGGCGTGGACGGTGCCGCCGCCAACATGGAAACGCTGCTCAAGGGGATTCTGGAAAAATCGCCGGACGCGAAGATCTTTGTGGAGACTGCCACACCGCTTGTCAAGGCGAAGAACATCGCCGAAA